>OODU01000126.1_pt1 | contig 86987 bp, 65 predicted proteins | sample 1671171 | NCBI WGS metagenome assembly OODU01 (sample SAMN06348129, study PRJEB24527) | human gut metagenome | biome: human gut; feature: ankylosing spondylitis patient; material: feces | host: Homo sapiens | place: China | collected 2015-10
TTGAGTACCATGCAATTTTGCTTCCTTACAACGCTGTGGCTCATCTTGACGTTTGAGAACCCTGCAACTTCACACCTTTCCAAACCGGAAATCCATCGGCACGTCGAAGAAATCCGGTTTGAGCACCATATAATTTTACCTTCCTCCAAGCCTTCAAAATGCTGAAGTCTTGCATTCTTTCGAATCTGGCAAAATGGATTGCGTCATGTCCAGTTTGAGAACCCTGTGATTTCGTTTCTTTCCAATCCTCTGATCTCACGTTCTGCATCCACATCTCGGCTTGAGCACCATGTAATTTTATCTTCTTCCAAATCAGGCGGCCGATATCTTTGGCCTGTGTATAGGTTTGAGAACCATGTATTTCCCGTCTAAAACGCGAGCTACATCAAGGCGGAGTTTGAGAACCACGTAATTCTACTTCTCTTCTAAGCTTATCAATGGCGACGGCACGGTTTTTAAGGTTTGAGTACCGTTGAGTACCGTGTAATTTCTTTTCTCAAAAGCTCTTTACCGCCAACCCAACCATACTCAGCCAGTATTCTCTTTTTGTTTGAGTTGATCTGTAATTCCAGCGCATACCGCTGATCTCATCCTTCACTCGTTTGAGCCCCTGTAATCCCCCCTTCTAAAACATCCTCATTTACGGATTTATATCTTCATTTATTTGAGAACCTTGCAATTTCTTCTGTTTTCAAAACTACTTTTGCACAAAATCATCTGTCCGGTTTGTTTGAGTACCATACAATTTCTTATACTTCCAAACCAAACCTTTGTGTAGCACGCGGCACGGTCGTGTTTGAGCCCTATGCAATTTCCTTCTTTCACTGACTTACGATGCCGAGTTTGTTTGAGCGCCATGCAATTTCTTCTGCTTCCAAAACGATTAGGCGCGGATAAGAGAACGGCATGATGTTTGAGAACCCTGTAGTTTTATTCTCTTCCAAATCGCTCGCTGCCAATAGCTTGTTTGAGTACCATGTCATTGCAATTCGATTTCCTTCCAAATCACCATAGGCTTTGGGTGCGGTCTGTATTCTTGAGAACCCTGTAATTTAGCTTTTTACTTCTCTTGAGAAAATGAAACAACATTTGATACCATTTTCTTCCCTGCGGTTTCACTTTTTCCAAACCATGTCGGGAACATAAGCGGATACACGTCGAGTTTGAGAGTCCTGTAATTTCTTTCTCTTTCCACAGAAAAGGCAGCAAGTGAAAATTTGGTTTAAGTATCCTGTAATCTTTTCTCCTCTTTTCAATCTTCCGGCGATGTTTGTCATCAACCTCTGCTCAAAGTGAGCACAAGTCTATCTCCTCTTGCGACCAAGCGTTTGTGATTCGAGTTTTTAATTTGGACCCTTTGGGTGCCCTTCTTGAGAGCCTTGCAATTTTTTCTCTCTTATTTGAATGGCCTGTAATTTTACTTTCTTCCAACCCAAGGTGGCGACTTAGGAGCGATATTGTACATCGTTTGAGAACCATGTAATTTACTCTTTTCCAAAGCACTTCCGCCGTGGTAATCTATGGTTTGAGTATCATGCAATTTTATCTTCTTCTAAATCTATCTCCGTAAGTCAATCGTTTGAGTACCCTGCAATTCTTTCGCTTCCAAAGCATTGCTTTGTTTGCTTCTGATGGAGGCGTTGTTTGAGAACCCTGCAATTTTATCTTCTTCTAACCCGGTAGTCCACCCTCCTGGTTTGAGTACCATGTAGCTTTTTCTTCTCCAAAACGAGTAGATCGGTAGCAGCACGAGTTTGAGTACCCTGCAATTCTTTCGCTTCCAAAACATTGCTTTGTTTGCTTCAGATGGCGGCGTCGTTTGAGCACCCTGCAATTCTATTCCCTTCCCAATCGCGTGGACACCGTTTCCTCCTTCGCAAAAGATTTGAGAACCCTGCAATTCTATTCCCCTCCAAGCCATAAGGCCAGCGCAGCCACGCAGAGTGCTTGTTTGAGAATCCTGCAATCACCCTTCCAAGCTGGAAATTTATCGGCACATCAAAAAAATCTGGTTTGAGTACCATGTAGCTTTTTCTTCTCCAAAACGAGTGGATCGGTAGCAGCACGAGTTTGAGTACCATGTAATTTCACCTTCCTCCAAGCCTTCAAAATGCTGAAGTCTTGTGGTTCCTCGGTTTGAGTACCATGCAATTTTATCTCCTTCCAAACCATGTTACCGAGTGATGCGAAGTGGCGAGGGGTTTGAGTACCATGCAATTTTATCTTCTTCCAAACCCTCAAAACGCTGAGGGTTTAGCATTAGCCTCTGCTCAATGTGAGCACAAGTCAACATATAAAGAGGTAACCGCTCATGAACTATCTCTACTATATCGGCTACGCCTACACCGTTACGAGTTGACAACGGCAAACATCATCGATCTGCAGCTGTCCGTTCCGGTATCTGACCCTGCTGTCGTGTGACTGGACTATGCGCAAAAAATCATCACTTCGGCTCAAAATGAGCACAAGTTCAATACCATTAAACTGGCAGGCGGAAAGGAGCAAAACATGAATAGTATAGTATTCTGTGACAAAATACCTACTACAATACACGGACACTTGGTGATTATAGATGGAAAATCTAACATGACAAGTTCCGACTTTCTGCACAGTATTTGGGAACAACTTGCATTTCCTAATATGGAAAACTGTAATTGGGATGCTTATTTGGATTGGATGCGAGATTTATCTTGGCTACAATCAAAAGAAGTGACCATTATTGTGGCAAATTACGAATCTTTTCTCAGCAAGGACTCTGATGGAACTAAATTCTTTGTGTCTGATTTAGAAGAAGTCGTATTTCCTTTTTGGGAAAATGATGCGGAAAGTGTATTTGAAAGTCAAGATGCGGTCAAAGAAATTGCCGTGTATTGCATAAACGAGCGAAAAGAGCACTCGGAGTTAATATCAACGAGAGATGTTGTGTCCGCATGGCAACAGACTGCATTGAACGGTCAAAAAACACCACACAGCACTTCGCAACCTGTATTAAGAACTCACAACGGAAAACTTAGCTTAGCTTCGTTTGTGTTCTTTTACAACAGAGAACAATTTCAATCTGCGATGGTGAATAGACCTACGATGTGGATCGTCGGAGATTTGGAGTCTGGTGAGATTACGGAAAGGTTCTCTTGTGCGGACAATGAGTTTTCAAATGCTGCTTACGAGAGACCTTATAATATTAAACCAGACAATACCGCTTCCTGCGGAGAATATTACCGGAGTTCCACATACGCCTTGATGGATATTATTCGTGATGAATACATCCATAATGGCGAGCTGCGTTCTGACTTGTACAGGGAATATATCAAGCGTATCTATTGTACAACGCCAAAGGAATATCAAATCTTCTATAAGGATTTAAGCTATATCGAAATCGTAGAATAACGGTAGCAGCAAAACAACCAGGTTGGTCATTTCAAAGCGACTCTGTCGAATGATGATATCCTCAAACTTAAATAAGGAGCACATGAGCATGATTGCAAAAACACCAAACTTGGAGCTGTTGCTTTATAAAGCGCAACAGCTTCTCGCCAATGATGAAGACTTCAAGCAGGCAGTTGCAAATGCCAAAGCTGAAAAGAAAACCAGTTGGGTTCCTCTCGATTTCGATGTTGAGTGCTTCCCGCAGATATGGGGAAGCACCTGTACCGGGTTCGATGTAACACCGGAGGGAGAGGCTATGATCGGCGGCTCAGCTATGACGAAGGAATACACCACCATCATTCACGAGCTGCTGACCGATACCTATTGCGTGTTCTTCGGAGACCGCCCCTGCTACAAGGTCGATAACCCGAGCGAGGATTTCTATAAGGATATGCTTAAAAGACAGATGGTGAGCCTGTCGGAAGCCAAGAACAGATATTGATCCTGCAAGCAATCATCACTTTCGCTCAAAAATGAGCAAAAGTCCAACGCCATTTGCAATCACGAGTTGACAACGGCAGACATCGTTGAACTGCAGCAGTCACTCGGAAAGAACCTGATCGTAAATAACCATCTTCAGGCCGTTCGCCCTAACATCTGGTCCCCTCCTCAGCCGCCGCAGGCGGATGTTGTGCTGACCAGCGTAACGCTGCTTTCGACAATGCGGGAATAATACCGTCTGAACAATAAAGCCTTTCTCGGCGCTTTACAGGCCGGCATTTGCTATGCTATACTGCTTATAGTGATTAGTGTCGCAGAAGTCTGTGAGGCCTGCGACCTGAAAGGAAGGCTCTTTAGAGTCTTCCTTTTCTTTTTATCAAGAACTACCCCGATCTACAGGAGTTATCGCCTATGCCCAGTAATATACCATCAAAATCCGATGAAAACGGCGCAGCCGAATTCATTAAGCACCAGAAACTATGTGACTTGGATTACTATTCCCGCTTTTCGCGCGAGGAACTGGAAACCAAGCACGCCGATATTCTGCATCTGTACGAGGCTCTTAAGAAAGACACCCGCGTTTGGATTGCCTTATCGTTCGCCCTGATTCCGGTCAGTGCGCTTATCTTATGGGACTTTTATCTGCTGCTCACCAATCCCGCCTATGCCTTTTACTCATCAAAAAATATGAACATCGCAGAGATTATAGCTCTTCTCATACATATCGGAGTCCTTCTGCTGCACGCAGCATTCATCGCATTTTCCGTTTCTGACAGTTTCTATCTCAGCTTTCTTGGCCGGCAGAAAGAGACGGTCGAAGAACTGCTTACCATCAACGAAACCAAGTAAAGGAGGCTCTTCTCTATGCATTTCTGCATTTTCAAGCGCAACGAAACGCTGGACGTACTTCTGCTCCCCCCACAAGGGAACAAACATGTACAGCTTCGTGAATCTTAGCAAAGGCCATATCTGCCCCTGCTTATTTCCCAGTATTGATGCCGCTATTGCTGACCTTGACGATCGGCAGAAACGTGGCTTGATTCTGAGATACGACATTATTGCTTAAAATCAAAAAGATCCCCCTCTGCTCATTTTTGAGCAGAGGTTTTCTTTTGCCGCAAGCCGCCCATCGCCTGCGGATCCGATTCTTCATTTCTTTATCATTTTTCGGAACACATACATTCCCTTGCTGATTCCTTTCTTTTGGGCAAAGAAAAAAGCACCAGCAATGAGAAGTCATTACTGGCACTTTTAACGTGTCGTTTATTGATTTTTTACCGTTACGGTATCACTGCTCGCGCATTTTTGCAAAGCACTCGCTGCAATACACCGGACGGTCGGACTTGGGCTCGAACGGAACACGAGCTTCGCCGCCGCAGGAAGCGCAGGTAGCGGTGAAGAATTCGCGCGGGCCGCGTGCTGCGTTCTTGCGAGCGTCACGGCATGCCTTGCAGCGCTGCGGCTCGTTCTGGAAACCGCGCTCTGCGTAAAATTCCTGTTCACCGGCAGTAAATACAAATTCCTTGCCGCATTCTTTGCATACTAAAGTCTTGTCTTCGTACATGGGTTCTTTTCCTCTCTTTGATAGCGTTCGCTTTGGAACATGGATTTTATTGCGAACAGACCAAGGTCTGCCATCGCCTAACAGGGGGTGACTTTTGCCGATTTTCGCTTGATGCGCTGGATGGCATTTTCCACTGATTTGACAGGCTTTCCGAGCGTTTCCGACATCTCCTCATAGGAGAGTCCGTCCAGAAACAATGTCAAAACGTTTGCCTCAAATTCAGACAGGAGCGAATAGAGCCGTCTTGTGCGCTCTTCCCTCTCCTCGTTGCCAATCACCAGCGATTCTGGATCACCAATCGGTGTCGTTGCCCGTGTGCGCGATTTTGCAAGGTCTTCAAACAGAGGTCGATCGAGTGACATGGACTGGTTGAGCGGTTCGTGCTTGCGGGCCGATGCGGCGCGTGTTGCGGAATAGATTTTTCGCTGAATGCACAGCCGGGCGAATACCCCGAACGGCACGCCTTTCGTGCTGTCGAATTCGCGGATGGCTTTCATCAGTCCGAGCATACCCTCCTGAATTACATCCTCCGCATCCGCGCCCGCGAGAAAATAGGGACGCGCGCAGGTCTTTACCAGACGGGTATACCGTTTAACCAGATCCTCCGCTGCGGGACCGCTGGACTGCTGCGCCAGACGGCACAAAGCCTCATCGGTCATCTCCGGCGAAGGGAGTATTGAAACATCATTTCTCATGTCAATCATTATTATATACGGTTCAACTGGAAATGTCAAGAAAAAGGCAACAAATTTACCGTTTTAGCTTAAAATGACCAGCTGGGTTTGTGCAAAACTTACAATAAAATCGTGTTATTCGACCGTTACCGACTTGGCGAGGTTACGCGGCTTATCAACATCGCAGTTGCGCTCTACCGCAATATAATATGCAAGAAGCTGCATCGGGATGATGGAAAGCGACGCGGAGAACTCGTAAAGGCACTTCGGCAGGCGGATAATGTGCTGGCATACCGACTCGTCACCGGTGAAATCGTCGGTGGTAACGAGAACAACGGAAGCGCCGCGTGCTACGACCTCGCGGATGTTGGAAACCGTCTTTTCAAAGAGCGCCGGCTGCGTCGCCAGAGCGACAACGAGTGTACCGTCTTCAATCAGCGAAATCGTACCGTGCTTCAGCTCGCCGGCAGCGTAAGCCTCCGAGTGAATGTAGGAAATCTCCTTGAGCTTGAGCGAAGCCTCGAGCGCTGCGGCGTAGTCAAGACCGCGGCCGAGGAAGAACACGCTCGGTCGGTTTGCGTACAGCGTTGCAATACGCTGCATATCCGGCTGGCATTTGAGCGTTTCGGTGATGCACTCGGGCAGACGCTGGAGCTCAGTGCAGAGCGCACGCTCATCACCGATGGAAATCAGACCGCGTACACGCGCGATTTTCACGGAAATCAGGTAAAGCGCCGCAAGCTGCGCGGAATATGCCTTGGTGGTTGCAACGGCGATCTCCGGGCCTGCCCAGGTGTACAGAACGCCGTCCGCCTCGCGGGCAATCGTGGACGATACGACGTTTACGATTGCGATAGTGAATGCACCGGCCTGCTTTGCCAGACGCATTGCAGCGAGCGTGTCGGCGGTCTCACCGGACTGGCTGATGACGATGCACATATCCTTCTTGCCGATGATCGGGTTCTCGTAACGGAATTCACTTGCAACCTCAGCGGTGCATCGGATGCGGCACATTGCCTCGATGACGCGCTTGCCTACCATGCCGGCATGGAGCGCGGAGCCGCAGCCGATGATGTGAATGTTCTCAATGTCGCGCAGACGCTCGTCGGTCAGGCCGTTGTCCTCGAAGCAGACCGCGTTGTTCTTGATGCGCGGCTTTACGGTGTCGGCAACTGCCTTGGGCTGCTCCATGATCTCCTTGAGCATGAAGTGCTGATAGCCGCCCTTTTCTGCGGCGGACATATCCCAGTTGACCGTCTGGATTTCCTTCTCGACAACGTCGCCGAACTCGTTCATAACAATGACCTCATCCGGACGAACGATAGCGACCTCGTTGTCATCGAGGATGATGAAGCGGCGGGTACGGCTGATGATAGCGGTGATATCGGAGGCAATCATGTTCTCGCCCTCGCCGATGCCGATAACGAGCGGATTGTCGCGGCGGGCCGCAACGATTTCCTCCGGGTTGTCCATGGACACAACGCCGAGTGCGTAGGAGCCGCGCAGGCGCTGTACGGCCGCGAGGACGGTCTGCGCCAGATCCTCCTGCTTGCCGGTGTGAAGATAATCAACGAGGTGCGCGACGGTTTCGGTATCGGTCTCCGATTTGAACTCGTAGCCATGCGCCTCAAGGCGGGTGCGCAGCTCCTTGTAGTTTTCGATGATGCCGTTGTGCACAACGGCGACCTTGCCCTTGCCGCCGAGATGCGGATGCGAGTTGCGGTCGGACGGCTCGCCGTGAGTCGCCCAGCGGGTGTGGCCGATGCCGCAGGTGCAGTAGAGCGATGCCTCGTCCTCGCGGATTTTTGCTTCGAGGTTTGCAATGCGGCCGCGCGACTTTACGACACGCAGACCGTCCTTCGTAAATGCAGCAATACCGGCGGAGTCATAGCCGCGGTATTCCAGACTGTAAAGACCCTTGATCAGAATGGGGAGCGCGTTCTCGCGTCCCGTGAAACCAACAATTCCACACATAATCAGTTTACTCCTCCAAAACGGAATATATTTATCAATCAGTTAAATTCAAAAGAAAAAATTTTGCGCCCGGATTTGGGCATAAAAATAGTGCGTAATGCATAGCTGCTCTGTCCGCACAGTCACCTGTGTGCTTTAACAGCCTGCTGACGACCAACCCACTCGTGGCCGAAGGGCATCCGCCGAAGATTTCGATAAACCCTTTCCTCGTCAACTGCGATACCGGCTGCACCGCAGTTCTGGCGCTTCAACTTGTTATGGACTTGTACGCCAAACCGCATTCACCTCCCCGTTTGATTTCTTGCAGCGGCGCTCTCGGCAGATACACCCGAAGCACAGCCACAGACGGAAGCGGAAAAACCGCCGCTTAACGAACAAGGTGGATGCGAAAACCACATCCACCCCGTTGGTTCTTATTCTTATTATACGACAGACTCGATCGTTTTGGCAACCCTTTTTGCCAAAGTATCTACCTGCTCGCTGTTCTTTCCTTCGACCATGACGCGGACGAGCGCCTCGGTGCCGGACGGACGGACGAGAATTCGACCGTTATCGCCCAGTTCAGCCGCCGCCGCCTCGATGTCAGCCTTGATTTCGGGCAGCTCCTGAAGCGTTGCCTTCTGGCTGTTCGGAACCTTGACGTTGATCATGACCTGCGGCCACGGCACGACTTCCGCCGCGATTTCCGAGCACTTGCGGCCGCTGGCCTTGAGGATGGACATGAACTGGAGCGCGGTCAGCTCGCCGTCACCGGTCGAAGCGTACTCGAGGAAGATAACGTGACCGGACTGCTCGCCGCCGAGAATATAGCCCTTTTTGAGCATCATTTCGAGCACATAGCGGTCGCCGACGTTCGAGCACTCAATCTTCATGCCGTTCTTTTCGGCATAGGCGTGCAGACCCATGTTGGACAGAATGGTAGCAACGAAAGCGCCGCCGCGCAGCTTGCCCTGCTTCTTCATATGAGCCGCGCAGACCGCCATGATGCGGTCGCCGTCCAGCTCCTCGCCGGTCTCATCGACGATAAGGCAGCGGTCAGCGTCACCGTCAAACGCAACACCGAGGTCGAAATTACCGCGGCGGACGCGTTCCTTGAGCTGTCCCAGATGGGTAGAGCCGCAGTTGTCGTTGATGTTTACGCCGTCCGGCTCGTAGAAGCGGATCTCGGCCTTGCATTCCACCAGACGCATCAGACGCTCGACAGTCGTAGAGGACGAGCCGTTTGCGCAGTCAACCGCAACGCGCAGACCAGACAGGTCGCCCGAAATGGTCTCGGCGAGGTGATTGGTATATTCCACCACCGGGTCGATCTCGCTCTTGAGAACACGGCCGATCTTGTCGTGCGTCATGCGCGGGATGGACTCGTAGTCGTCGATCAGGTCCTCGATCTTTGCTTCGATGGCGTCGGGCAGCTTGTAGCCGTTGCCTGCAAAAATCTTGATGCCGTTGTATTCGTAGGAGTTGTGGCTTGCGGAAATGACGATGCCTGCGTCAGCCTTGTGCTTGATGGTCAGGTATGCGACCGCGGGCGTCGGGATAACGCCGAGCAGCTCAACGTCCGCGCCGACAGAGCAGATGCCTGCGACCAGCGCGTTCTCCAGCATATCCGAAGAGATACGGGTATCCTTGCCGATCAGCAGCTTTGCCTTTTTGCCGTGTGCGGATTCCTGCGTCAGCGTATAAGCCGCTGCCGCGCCGATTTTGAACGCGAGCAGTGCGTCCAGTTCGAGGTTTGCAACACCACGGACACCGTCCGTTCCAAAGTATCTACCCAATAGTAACACCTATCTTTCCTGATGATAAGAATGGGGGTTCGCGCCCCGGTTTACAGCATCTGCTGTCCGTCAGCCGGCTCCATGTTCAGGTGCCGGTATGCCTGCATCGTCACGCATCTGCCGCGCGGCGTGCGGCTGAGAAAGCCGATCTGCATGAGATACGGCTCGTAAACATCTTCGAGAGTGATGGCTTCCTCGCCGATGGTTGCGGCGAGCGTGTCAAGACCGACCGGACCGCCTCCGTAGTTAAGGATGATGCTCTGAAGCATCCGCCGGTCAACGTTGTCAAGACCAAGCTCGTCTATTTCGAGTGCGCGCAGAGCAACATCTGCGCTTTTTTTGTCGATGGTACCGGTGCCGCGGACCTGTGCGAAGTCGCGCACACGGCGCAGCAGACGGTTTGCGATACGCGGCGTACCGCGGCTGCGGCGGGCGATTTCGAAGGCGCCCTCGTGCTCACACGGAACATTCAGAATGCCAGCCGAGCGTTCGACGATGCTGCACAGCTCCTCGGGCGAATACAGCTCGAGTCGGAGCATGACGCCGAAGCGGTCGCGCAGCGGACTTGTCATCTGGCCTGCGCGGGTCGTTGCGCCGATAAGCGTAAACTGCGGCAGATCAATGCGGATCGACCGCGCAGAGGGACCCTTGCCGATGATGATGTCAAGCGCGTAGTCCTCCATTGCGGGATAGAGAATCTCCTCTACCGCACGATCAAGACGATGGATCTCGTCAATAAACAAAATATCATTTTCTGAGAGGTTTGTCAATAAAGCAGCGAGATCTCCGGCTTTTTCTATGGCCGGGCCGCTGGTGATACGGATATTGACGCCCATCTCGGAGGCGATGATACCGGCGAGAGTCGTCTTGCCAAGGCCGGGCGGACCGTACAGAAGCGTATGGTCGAGCGATTCGCCGCGCATTTTTGCGGCTTCGATGTACACGCTCAGGTTTTCCTTCGCCTTGGTCTGTCCGATGTAGTCTGCCATGGATTTCGGACGAAGCGAGTTTTCGGTTTCGTCCTCGGACAGCTGCCGGGTGGAGATGATGCGTTCATCATCCGCCATGCCGCCGGAAAATTCAATACTCAAAGGAACACTCTCCCCTATTACTGCTTAACAAGTTTTTTCAGACACTGGCGGATGATCTCATCTGCCTCGAGCCCTGCGGCGTCGATGCCCTTCATCGCGTGCAGCGCCTCGGCCTGCGTATAGCCGAGCACCATGAGCGCCGCGACCGCCTCCTGTGTATGGTTTACGCCGCCGGAAGACTCGGCCGCGACAGCCGGCGCGGAAGAGCCGGCGCTTTCTAACTGCTCCTTACTCATTTTGTCCCGCAGTTCAAGAACGATGCGCTGCGCGATCTTCTTTCCGATGCCGGGCGCCTGCGTGAGCATCTTTTCGTCGCCGGTGATGATGGACAGCGCCAGACGGTCGGGCGGCGCGACCGACAGGATGGAGAGCGCTGCCTTGGGGCCGACGCCCGAAACGCCGATCATCATCTCGAAGCAGGACTTCTCCTCCTCGTCGATAAAGCCGTAAAGCTCGAAAATGCCCTCGCGGACATTGAGATAGGTCAGAAGCCGAGCCTTTGCGCCGACCTTCAGTTTGCTGATCGTGTTCTGCGATGCATGGCAGGCGTAGCCTACGCCGCCGCAGTCGATTACGGCAAGTCCCTGCCGGAGAACGCTTACCGTGCCGTCAACGTAATAAAACATAGTTATAAACCCTCATATCGCATAGCCTGTCTGGAATGCCCATGGCAGATCGCAAGCGCCAGAGCATCCGCCGCATCGTCAGGACGCGGCAGCTTTGTCAGATGAAGGATGCTCTTTGTCATCTCCATCACCTGCTTTTTCTCGGCGTTTCCGTAGCCGACGACCGCCATCTTGACCTGATTCGGCGTATAGGAAACCGGATGCAGACCCTTCTGCGCCAGTGCGAGCAGAATAACGCCGCGTGCCTGCGCGACCTGTATGCCGGTCGTGATATTCTTTGAAAAGAAAAGCTCCTCGATGGAAACCTCGTCGGGGTGAAATGTATCTACCAGAGTGCAGATATCATCGTAAATCTCGCACAGACGGAGGTGCATGGGCGTTCCGGGTGCGGTTTTCGCCGCTCCGTATTGGATGGGCGTGAATTTCATATTGTCAAACCGGACGACGCCGTAGCCGATGGTGCCGTAGCCGGGATCGATGCCAAGGATAATCATAGTTGCCTCTGTTGTGATGAAGCGGAAAAAATATTTCAAGCTGAACTATTATAGCATGAAAATGTGCATTTTGCAATATATATCATGACGAATGCAGGGATGAATGTCCGTAAAACACTCACCCCTGCCGGAATTATCTGCTGTTTTTGATTTTCTCTGCGGCAAGCAGAATGCCTGCCTTGCCGGAAGAATATGTCAGACCACCCTGCATATAGCAGACATACGGTTCGCGCATCGGCGCATCGGCGGAAAGCTCGATGGACGCGCCCTGAACGAAAGCGCCTGCCGCCATGATGACCGGGTCGTCGTAGCCGGGCATTGCCCACGGCTCAGGCGTAACGAACGAGTCTACCGGTGCGCCGGACTGGATGCCCTCGCAGAATCGGCGCAGCGGGTCGGGTGCACCGAAGGCGATCGTCTGGATAATATCATAGCGCGGCTCCTCCGCCTTGGGACTGACCTCGTAGCCGAGCTTTTCCATGACCTTTGCGCAGAAAATCGCGGTTTTAAGCGCCTGTGCCGTTACGTGCGGCGCCATGAACAGACCCTGGAACAGCAGCCGGTTCTGCCCCATCGTGCAGCCGCACTCGCCGCCGATGCCGGGAGCAGTCAGCTTGTAGGAGGCATTCTCAACGAGGTCTGCGCGGCCTGCGATATAGCCGCCGGTCGGTGCAAGACCGCCGCCCGGGTTCTTGATGAGCGAGCCGGCGATGATGTCAGCGCCGACCTGCGTGGGCTCGATTTCCTCGGTGAACTCGCCGTAGCAGTTATCGACCATGACGGCGGCATTCGGATTGACCTCATGTACCACGTCGCAGATCTCGCCGATTTCCTCGACCGAAAGGGTCTTGCGCACGGCATAGCCGCGGCTGCGCTGAATGAATACGAGCTTTACGTTCGGGTCCTTCGCGGCCTCGCGGATCGCAGGCAGGTCGGGAACGCCGTTTACAAGGTCTACCTGCTTGTAGCCGATGCCGTAGCTCTTCATGCTGCCGCAGTAATCGCCGGTGATGGTGTTCTGGAGCGTGTCGTAGGCCGGGCCGGTCACGGACAGGACGGTGTCCCCTGTCTTGACGGCGGAGAACATCGCGCAGGACAGCGCGTGCGTGCCGTTGACAAAGCCGATGCGGACGAGCGCGGCTTCCGTGCCGAAAATATCTGCATAAATGCGGTCGAGCGTATCGCGGCCGTAGTCGTCGTAGCCGTAGCCGGTCGTGCCGGCGAACAGGTTGTCCGAAACGCGGTTCTTCGCGAAGGCGGCGAGCACCTTTTCGGTGTTGCGGTCGCAGATTTCCTCGATGCGGGAAAAATACGGACGGATCTCGCGCTCTGCTTCCAGACCGAGCGCACGAATATCTTCAGAAATCTTTAAGTATTCTGTCATTTTAACTGTTTACTCTCCTAATAATGTTTTGCCGCCGGGCAGAGAAAAATAAGCCTTGTCCGGCGCTTCGTTCACCATGCCGGAAACCGTGACCGAGCGGGTCAGCGTATCTCCCGAGTAGAACGAGGCGCTTTTCAGCAGGCCGGAGGAGGCAGAAATGCTGTACGCACAGCGATAGCCGTCCAGCTCAAAGCTGACAACGATGCACGGCTCGCCATCGGTGGTCGTGCGTCCGGCCGTAAGCGGCGCTACGCCGTCGGCCAGTACATCCTCATAGGTCGGCAGCATGGCGGCGGCGTCGTCGGAAAAATTGCCTGCACTACCCTCGAAAACGGCGGAGTTATCCGCGTTCCACGAATAAATCGTGTCGCCCCTGCGTATCAGCGAGGAACGCACCGAACCGGTTTCTGTCAGCGTATCCGTGCGGATGAGGCCGTCGCGCACATAGCGGCGGCAGCGCAGCGAGGACGAGCTGCCTGCGTAATACAGCCGGTTTTCGATGATGCAGCTGTATGCGTCGGGACGCGACAGAGAGGCAATGACACTCCGGACGTTGTCGGTCGTGATTTCCACATCTGCAACGTTCTGCGCGGTCAGAAGCTGACTGCCCGTGCTCGTGACCGGAACCTCTGCGTCCCCTGTCGGCAGCGTGATGCCGATGCTGCGGCGGTGCAGCAGGCCGGACGACATGATATAGCTCAGAAACAGGAGCGTTACGAGCACGCCGGCGCAGATGGCCGCCGCCATAGGTGCAGAGGGCGTTTTACGTTTTTTCACGGGTTAAACGGCGCAGGACCGTCCACACGCAGGCCGAAATAATGCTCGATGGCATGCACGATGCGCTGGGAGGTCTTGCCGTCGCCGTAGGGGTTGACTGCGTGCGCCATAGCGGAATAAGCGGCCTCATCGTCGAGCAGCTCGCGTGCGAGCTTTACGATGTTCGCCTGCTCCACACCCGCCAGCTTGACGGTACCGGCCTCGATGGCCTCCGGGCGCTCGGTCTCGCGGCGCAGGACCAGAACCGGCTTACCGAGGCTGGGAGCCTCCTCCTGAAGTCCGCCGGAGTCGGTCATGATCATGAAGCAGCGTGCCATCAGGTTGTGCATTTCGTCAACCGTCAGCGGATGGATCAGATGAATGCGCTCGTTGCCGCCGAGGAACTTTTCTGCGGTTTCACGGACGTACGGGCTGAGGTGCACCGGATAAACGAAGTGCACATCGGGATATGCTTCGCTCAGCTCCGCAATCGCGCGGCAGATGTTCTCCATCGGTTCGCCGTAGTTCTCGCGGCGGTGCGCGGTTACCAGAACCACGCGGTTGTTCTCGAAATCGAGCGTTTTCAGCTGCTCGTCACGGAACTGGAAGTCCGGCTTTACGGTGATGTGGATTGCGTCAACGACTGTGTTGCCGACAACGGATACGCCGTCCGTGATGCCCTCGCGCGCCAGATTGTCGCGGTTGCGCGGCGTGGGCGCGAAGTGCAGCGTCGCGATCTGACCGGTCAGCTTGCGATTCATTTCCTCCGGGAACGGAGAATATTTGTCGTAGGTGCGCAGGCCGGCCTCTACGTGACCAACCGGGATTTTGTGGTAGAATGCAGCAAGCGCACCGGCGAAGGTCGTCGAGGTGTCGCCGTGAACGAGGACGATGTCCGGCTGCGCCTTTTCAAGCACCTCGTCCAGACCGTGCAGGCTCTTTTCGGTGATGGTCGCGAGCGTCTGGCGCGGCTGCATGATGTTCAGGTCGTAATCCGGCTTGATGCCGAAGATATCGAGCACCTGATCGAGCATTTCACGGTGCTGTGCGGTAACGCAGACGATGGACTCGGTGTTCTCGTTCTTTTCCAGTGCGTGTACGAGCGGCGCCATCTTGATGGCCTCCGGGCGGGTGCCGAAAACGGTCATAACCTTGATTTTATTCATGTTTGTTCTTCTCCTCCTGTGCAGCCTGATTGCTGTTTTTGTTCTGCTGTTTTCCCCAGTGCTCCGCACCGTAGATGATGCAGGCACCGACGAGAATGGCCGCAAGCACTGCCGCGAGCAGTACAACAGCCTTTACTTCACCTGACGAAGTCAGCACGACGGCGGTAAGGCCGAGCGTTGCGCTGATAGCATAAAGAATAGCGACCGCCTGCTTCTGGTTGAAACCCATGTCGATCAGCTTGTGATGCACATGGCCGCGGTCAGGACTCATCGGGCTGCGGCCCTCAGCCAGACGGCGGATAATGGCATTGGCGGTGTCGAAAATCGGCAGACCGAGAATAAGGAACGGTACTGCGAACGAAATGACGGCGTAGAATTTGAACAGACCCATGATGGACACAGTCGCCAGCATATAGCCGAGGAAGGTCGAACCGGTGTCGCCCATGAAAATCTTTGCCGGGTTCAGGTTGTACGGCATAAAGCCGATGCACGCGCCGGTGAGCGCCGCCATGGTGATGGCGATGGCCATGTTGTCGGTCAGAAGCGCGACCGCAAGCATGGTGATGGAGGCGATGGACGAAACGCCGACCGCCAGACCGTCCAGACCGTCGATCAGATTGACAGCGTTCGTGATGCCGACGATCCAGATGATCGTGACCGGCACGGCGAGAAAGCCGAGATGCCAGAACGGCGAGTCGGAAAAGGGATTGAGATTGGTGAAAAGGCGTATCTGCAAACCGCCGACACAGACCGGGATAGCCGCTGCGATGATCTGCACAACGAACTTGAGCTTGGCGCCAAGTGCGAGCACATCATCGAAAATGCCGAGCGCTACGATGATCGTTGCGCCGAGCAGCACGCACAGCATGGTCTGGTCGAGCTGACCAAAGACGAGAATCGAGCACAGAAAACCGCCGAAAATGGCAAGACCGCCAAGCCGCGGGATAGGCTCCTTGTGCATGCGCCGGTTGTCCTTCGGAACGTCGATCGCGCCGACCTTGTGCGCGAACCGCTTGACCGGAGGCGTAAAGAAATATGACAGCACGCCCGCCGCGATAAAGGCCGCGACGACAACGCCGATTACAGTATATTCATTCATTGCGTTTTCCTCTTTAACTGTTGCATTTGTCTATGCGGAAATATACAGACTTCCCTATACTTATTTTTAATCATATCATATTCTGCGCGTTCTTGCAACGATATTATCGCCCTTTCCTCCCCTTTTCCCTCTGCGGTTGACAATCGGGGAGAATACAGAGTATGATAAGGGCACGGAGTAAAGAGTCCCCCGCAAAGGAGAGAACAAATATGGGAAAATACATACTGGCTTTGGATCAGGGCACGACAAGCTCCCGAGCCATCCTGTTTGACAATGAGCAGAACATTCTGGCCGTCCGACAGCACGAGCTGACGCAGTATTATCCGCATGAGGGATGGGTCGAGCAGGACCCGATGGATATCTGGTCTACACAGTACGCGGCGATGCTGGAGGTGCTCGCGGCGGCGGATGTTTCGCCGGCGGACGTTGCCGGTATCGGCATCACCAATCAGCGCGAAACGACTATCCTCTGGGACCGCAATACCGGTCGCCCGATACATAATGCCATCGTCTGGCAGTGCCGCCGCACGGCGGACATCGTGAACGCACTGGTCGAGGACGGCCTCTCCGACCACATCCGCCGCACGACCGGCCTTGTGCCGGACGCTTACTTTTCCGGTACCAAGATAAAATGGCTGCTCGACCATGTCGAGGGCGCACGGGAGAAAGCGGAACGCGGAGAGATCCTGTTCGGTACGGTGGATTCCTGGCTCGTCTGGAAGCTGACGGGCGGCAAGGTGCATATCACGGACGCCACGAATGCTGCGCGAACGATGATTTTCGATATTCACCGTCTGGACTGGGACGATACGCTTTTGAATGCGCTCGATATTCCCCGGGCCATGCTGCCGCGCGTCTGCTCGTCGAGCGAGATTTACGGATACGTTTCCCTGCCCGGCGGCGATGTGCCGATTTCGGGCATTGCGGGCGACCAGCAGGCGGCGCTGTTCGGCCAGACCTGCTTTGAAGTGGGCGAGGCAAAGAATACCTACGGCACCGGCTGCTTCCTGCTCATGAATACGGGCGACAAAGTCTGCGAAAGCGAGAACGGCCTGCTGTCCACCATCGGCATTCAACTCGGCGGACATACGCAGTACGCGCTTGAGGGCAGCGTTTTTGTCGGCGGCGCGGTCATTCAGTGGCTGCGCGACGAAATGCGCTTCTTCTCCGAAAGCCGGGACGCGGAATACTACGCGGGCAAGGTGAAAGATACCGGCGGCGTCTATTTCGTTCCGGCCTTCACCGGACTGGGCGCGCCGCACTGGGATATGTACGCCCGCGGCTGCATGATCGGCCTGACGCGCGGCACCACGCGCGAGCATATCATCCGCGCCGCGCAGGAGTCGATCGCCTATCAGGTCAACGATCTGCTGACGGCCATGAAGCGCGACACAGGCGTATCGCTCGCTTCCCTTTCGGTCGATGGCGGCGCGAGCCGCGACAGCTTCCTGATGCAGTTCCAGGCCGATGTGTCGAACTGCACCATCCGCCGTCCGGTCATCCATGAAACGACAGCGCTCGGCGCGTGCTATCTTGCGGGTCTGGCAACCGGCGTCTGGGGAAGCCGGGACGAGCTGAAGCAGCTCTGGCGCTGCGACACGCTGTATCAGCCGCTGATGGATGAGGAACGCCGCCGGAACCTGCTTGCAGGCTGGGATAAGGCGGTCGGCCGTGCGCTCGACTGGGCGGAACACTGAGAAAAGAAAAAATCCTGCCGGGAGAAAAATTCTCGGCAGGATTTCTTTTATTCAGGGCGTTCCTTTTTCTTACGAAGGATAGCAAATCGGTCTACTGCGAACGGGAACTTGAAGTGCACCTTCATCTGCGGCACGTTGAACAGGTCAAGCGCTTCCCCATCGTCGTTTACCGCCTCTGCGCGGAACGTGTAGGGTGCGTGGCCCGGCTGAAGCAGCTCCAGCTCCTCGCCCTTGAAGAAGCGGTTCTTGAGGGCGAAAACGGCGGTGCCGTCCTCGCGGCAGTCTACCGGCATACCCACGACCTCGTATTCGCGGATGTACTGGCTGTCGCCGTAGTGCTGACCATTCTCCGAAGAACCGAAGTAGAAGCCGGTGTAATACTCGCGGTGGCTGACCTTGTTTACCTCGTCAAGGCAGAACTGCGGCATTTCGTAGTGCGCAGGGTCTGCGAGATAGGCGTCGATCGCCGCGCGGTACGCGCCCGTCACGCAGGCGGTATAGTAGGCGGTCTTGTTGCGGCCTTCGATCTTGAAGGAGTTGATACCGGCCTGAATCAGCTCCGGAACGTGCTCGATCATGCACATATCCTTGGAGTTGTACAGGTAGGTGCCGCGGCTGTCCTCCTCGACCGGGAAGAACTCGCCGGGGCGCTTTTCCTCCATCAGCGAGTAGTTCCAGCGGCACGGCTGCGCACAGGCGCCGTGGTTGGCGTCGCGGCCGGTCATGTACTGAGAAATCAGGCAGCGGCCGGAGTAGGAAATGCACATCGCGCCGTGAACGAACGCTTCGATCTCGAGAGATTTCGGCGTTTTCGCGCGGATTTCCGCAATCTCTTCGAGCGAAAGCTCACGTGCGAGCACAACGCGCTCTGCGCCCATATCCGCCCAGTAGTTGGCGGCCTCGTGGTTGAGGATGCTGGTCTGCGTGGAGATGTGAAGCGGAACCTTGGGCGCGTATTTCTGCGCCATGCGGATAACGCCGACATCGGCTACGATCATCGCGTCCGCACCGGCGTCCTGAAGCAGCTCCAGATACGCCGGAAGCGCAGGCAGATCGCGGTTCGACGGCATGATATTGACGGTGATGTAGCACTTGACGCCATGCGCGTGCGCGTCCGCGATGCTGCGGCGGAGCGCCTCATCGTCGAAGTTCGCTGCTGCGGCACGCATGCCGAAGCGCTGACCGGCCATGTAGACCGCGTCCGCGCCGTATGCGATGCCGAAACGCATTTTTTCCGGGTCGCCGGCAGGCGACAGAAGTTCAGGATACTTATTCACCGCTTACCTCCGTGCGCTGGTCGGCGTTTGCGTTCTCGCTTGCCGCCTGTGCCTGTGCAGCGTTCGAGGTTGCGATGTTGCGCTGATGCTCCTCGTAGCTGCTTGCAAACAGATGGCTGCCGTCCGGCATTGCGACATAATAGTAATAATCATGGCTCTCGGGATGGCTTGCGGCGTAGAGCGAAGCGTAGCCCGGGTTGCAGATCGGTCCGGGGGGCAGTCCCTCGTTCGTGTAGAGGTTGTACGGCGAGTCGCTCTGAAGGTCCTCGTCGGTCAGCTTGCCGCTCGTGCGGCCCAGACCGTACAGAACCGAAGCGTCCACCTGAAGATACGGGAATTCGCTCGAATTGTTCAGACGGTTGTAGATGACGCCTGCAATACGTGCGCGTTCGTCATCATGCTGCGCCTCGCGCTCGACCAGAGAAGCGATGGTCACGATGTCGTGCATGGAGCGGCCGAGCTCGTTTGCGCCGTCTGTGATGTCGGTGTCGTAGCGGGTCGCGAAGTTGTTCAGCATCTTGTTGATCGTGTCAACGACCGAACCGTTGCCCTTGTAGATCTCGTAGGTATCCGGGAACAGATAACCCTCGAGCCAGCCTTCCTCTACCGGCTTTTCGTCCTGAAGGAAGTCGTGCTTGAACGGGTACTGGTTGAGTATCTTGTCGAGCGAATCGGCGGTGCAGACATGGTTGTCGAGCAGAAGCTGACGGACCTGCGCCACGGAATAACCCTCGGGGATAGTAATCTGAAGCGTGTCGGACGAGGAGGAGTTGGTCAGCTTGTCGATGATCTGACCGTAGTCCATGCTCGGGTTGAGCTGGTATTCGCCCGCAAGCACATCGTCGGAGGAGTGCCCCTTGACAGTGAGATAGCACTTGAATACTGTGCCGTAATTGATGATGCCCTGCTGGTCCAGACTCTTTGCCAGGTCAGAGAGCTTGGTGTTTTCCGTCACATAGAACTGCTGCATGGCGTTGTCCTTGACGAAGGCAAAGACGTCGTTTGCCATGAAGATCGCCGCCAGAGAAATGACGAGCGACGCGCCGACAACGGCGATGATATAGACCATCGTGCCTGCGCAGCCGCTGTTCTTGCGCCGTCTGCTGCGGCGGCGCTTGTGACGGACTTCCTGATTTTCCTGATTGTCGTACTTATCGTAATCCATAATTCACCTCGAAACATCCCGACCGGCCGTCAGCCGATCGTATCCAAAACGATTTTTGCCGCAAAGGCGACAATAAATACCAGAACGCCCGGGCGGCGCATGAGCAGCCACAGGTCATACCAGCCGGCGCTTTTTTCAAAATGCGGCACCGAGTCCCGTACCAGCATCCCCTGCGCGGTGCGCACGGTCAGGTACAGGAAGAACAGCAGACCGAGCAGATTACACGCCGGGAAGTAGTTCCAGATGCCGAACGGCGCGTAAGTATCGGTCATCCACATCGAGAACGCCAGATAGAGTCCACCCGCGAGATGCGCGATAACGGCGGGCCAGACGCTGCCCAGAATGTAGGCCGTATAGGCGAAAGCGCAGCCTGCGGCAAATGCGCCGGGCATGCGGAGCGGTTCGCCCTGAAGCAGCGCAAACGTGATGCCTGCGAACAGGATGCACGCCGATGTGCCAACGTCCTGCTCCTCGATGGGCATGAGCACGCCGCGCAGGTAAAGCTCCTCAACGAGCGCCGCCGCGGCCGCAAAGACGTAATAGATGCCGTGCGTGCCGAATTTCGACTGCGTAAGCGGCAGCGTCGCAGCGGAAAAGTCGCCGCCGGCCTGTCCGCTGAGTGCGCCGAGCGCGATATTCGACGCAAGCGCAAACATTGCGACCGTAATGCCGAGAAAGACGGCGAAGCGCAGTCCGCCCTTGGGCGGGGTTTTCCATGCGAGGTGCTTTTTTACGACGTCCCGGTCTTCTGCGGCGTAATACGCGAGGAGCGCCGGGAGCGCAAAAGACAGAACCTCTGCGAGAAGCAGCAGCGGAACGCTGTTTCCGATATAACGCACGATCAACCGGCTGAGACCGGTCAGCAGACAGAAACAGACGAAAAGGCTGAGACTGGATAAAAGTGCGGATTTATTCTTCATGCGGGCGCAGCACCTGCCTTTCGGTAATAATATAGTGACACGGAAGATCGAACGGCTCACGCGGCAGCGCGTCTGCCAGGCGGCACTCCGCGCAGAGCACCGCCGTGCCTGCCGCCGAAGCCTTCGCGAGAAAGCGGTCATAGTAGCCGCCGCCGTAGCCGAGCCGGTAGCCGCGTCTGTCGCAGGCAAGCGCCGGCACGACCGCGAGGGAGACCTCCTCGGGGGCAACAACGGGCGCGTCGGCGGACGGCTCAAGAATGCCGTAAGCGCCGCTTTTCAGCTCTTCCAGCGAGCGGATGCGGCGTGCGGTCATTTCGCCCTTAGCGCCGCACAGCGGTACGCAGAGCGTCCGTCCGTCCGCGAGAGCCTGCCGCAGGATGGGAAATGTGTCGATTTCCTCCGGCGTGGAAACATAGCAGAAAACACAGGCTGCCGCGCGATAGCACTCGCTTTGCAGGAGCTTTTTCGCGATGGCGGCGTCAATCAGCCGCTTTTCTTCGGGAGAAAGCGCCTTTCGTGCGGCGCGATAGATACGGCGCAGTTCGGACTTAGATGCCTGCATGATACACAACCGAGGACGCGATCTCGTCGGCCTTTTCGCGGCCTGCGAGCGCAGTAATCAGCGCACAGGCGAAATCAAGCGCACCGCCGACGCCGCAGGACGTGATAAATTTGCCATCAGTGACGCAGGTGGTCTTGACCGCTTCCGCGCCCTTCATGCCGTCCTCCATGCCGGGATAGCAGGTAGCCTTGCGTCCCTCAAGCAGACCCATGCCGCCGAGAATGATAGACGGCGCAGCGCAGATGGCCGCAACATACTTATCTGCGTCTGCCATCGTGCGGACTGCATCGGTCACACGGTTATCCGCGTAGAGATTGGTCGTACCGGGCATGCCGCCGGGCAGCACGAGCATATCGGCAGAGGACAGGTCGATTTCGTCCATGCCGAGGTCGGTCACAACGCTGATGCCGCGTGCGCCGCAGACCGTTTCCCCGGTCACGCCGACGAGCTTGGTTTCGATGCCCGCTCTTCTGAGCAGATCGACCGGAGTCAGCGCTTCGACTTCCTCGAAACCCTCAGCCAGTAATATATATACCATTTTTCTGTCACACCTTTCAGTTAAACATTAAATTCATATATCCGGCGGTTTCTGCCGCCCTGTTGTCGTACCATTTTGCAACGCCGAGTGCGGTTCCGCTGCCGGGAACGGTTATCGTAAGTGACTCGCGGCTGAGCGTTTTCAGCAGACCTCTTCCCTGCCGGTCCGTCAGTCCAATGGCCTCCTGTGCGTTATCCTCCCAGCAGAAAGCGTAGGAAACAAGCCTTTCGCCCTCAAACCAGCCGTAAACACCGACTCCGAGCGTATCAAACATCGCAATCTGCCGTGACCATTCGGCGGCGTCACGCACGATGTGCACAGGCGACGCGGCGGCCTCGTACAGGGCGTTCAGCTGCGGAATATCGGCGTCTGTCAGGCGACGCGGTACTTCGTACTCCCCTGCCGACAGCGACAGCGTCTGGCGGGAAACGAAAAACGCTTCGTTGTAGCCGAACGGACGATAGAACTCGAACAGCCACTTTTCGGCCGGAATGAGAATGGACGCCGCCCGGCCAGCTTTGCGGTCGAGGGTAAACGAGTATTCGAGCAGTTCGGCGGCATATCCGCACCGGCGGTGCTCCGGGTGCGTGCACACGCCGTAAATATAGGTGCAGGGCGCGTACTCTCCGCTGACGGACAGCGTATACGGCAGCATTTGCAGCATCGCGCACAGCGCACCGCCCTGCGTAAGCAGAAGCGTATGCTGCGGCTGATAAATATGCGCAAAGAAATAGTCGTTAAAGCCGCCCTCGTCCGGGAAACAGATTTCCCAGAGCTTGCGCACGGCCTCGGTATCACTCTGAACGGCAGAACGAATCATCGGTCGTCACTCCTTCGGAACAGCGACGTATTTCACGCCGCGCATGACCGGATAATAGGACTTTTTCGCTTTACGCAGCCCTTCCAGTCCCAAATCTTCCTCTCGATTGACGTACATGACGTCGGTGCAGTTGTGCTGAACGAACTGCTGATTGATCATCTGGTACGCGCCGGGGATATTGCTGTCGGCCTTTTCAATCTGCACGACATACATATCATCGGTAGCCTTGCAGCCGAAGGTGAACGCAATCACCTCGCCGTCCAGACGCAGCAGGCCGCCGCGCAGGTTCAGGTAATCGAAATTGTGAAGCGCCTGCACAATCGCACAGGTTTCGCCCTGAAAATCGCGCTCGAGTGCGCAGCCGTTCAGGTTGCACCAGTGAACGTGAAACGCGAAGGCGTCCTTGATGTTGTCCTTTGTCATGTTCTCGTAGGTCCAGCGGCCCTCATAGGCTGCCTTGAAGCGGTTGATGAGGTTTCGCTTGCTCTGGAGCTTTTTGCCGGAGAGCGTTGCGAGCTTTTCCGCGAGATAGATATAATCGTCGCCGTCCTCGCCCTCGTGCGAGAACGTGAATTTTCCGGGGCACACAGCCTCAATGCGTTCGATCATCGGCTCGGCAACGGAAACGATGACAAGCGGGATACCACGTTCTGCGGCGTCCTGCTCGAGTGCGTCAAGCGCCGCGCCGAGGTCGCCCTGCCCCACGGGAGCAAGGTAGCAATCGTGTCCGCCACCCAGCGGCGACATCTTAATCAGCATGAAGCCGTCCCGGAAGCAGATTTTCGTGTTGTAGTGACCGCGCCACATGAAGAGATCGACAAAGCAGCGCTCGCACAGATGATAGTTGTAATGGGAACCGCAGAATTCGACTGCGGCCTTGTCCTCTAAGGTTATTTCACGAAACGGAAGCATAAAGATCCTTTCTTATGATTTGGGTTCGGTCCCGCGGAGCGCGAGATAGTGCGCACGAACCTCGGCGGCCTTGCCGCAGGACATTTTGCCCTCGGTGCAGACGCCGTCCACACAGGACGGGCCGCAGTGGCCGAACAGCGTCGGCGCAACGGCATAGACCAGCTTGTACATTTCTTCGGCAAGCGCACGAATCTCCCACTGTGCGCGGTTGCAACAGCGCAGACGGAAGAAGTTTTTAAGGCTTCGCGCGTTGGCTGTCATGACGATGCGGGTCGCGCAGGCGTTCGGAAGAACGTAGCGTGCGTCCTCGATGGCGTGTTTTTCGGCCTTGCTGCGTGCGGTTTTCTCGGGAACACCCTGTTCGAGCAGTTCCTTGAGGTAGCCTTCCATGAGCGCGGCGGTCAGCTCTTCGTAGGTGCGCTGGTCGTCCTCCATGGCCTGAATGAATTTTTCCCGTGCGGCCGGGATTTTATCAATTTCCGGCGGAACAACATATTCAAAACCCTTTTCGCGCACGTAACGCTGACTCTGAACCGAGAAGGACGCCATGCGGTGACGGGTGATCTGCGCGAGAAGCGAGCGGGATACGCCCTCGATGGCAAAGGTAAAGGAAACGTGCTCTATCGGGCTTTCATGGCCGATTTCGGAGAGCATATTGACAAAGCTCTCGGTCTTTTCTTCGGTCAGTCCCTCAAGAATATTATCAACGTTGCTCGCGGAATAGCAGTTTTTTGCGGCTGCGGCAACCAGTTTTTCCGGGTCGGGAGTATGAGACAGCAGTTTTACTTTCATATGTTTATCCTTTCTTGCCGAACAGACGCTCACGAATGACAACGAGCAGGAACTTCGGCAGCTTCATCATGCGGCCGATGCGGCTCGGCTGCTTGAGCAGACGGTAGAACCATTCCAGACCCAGCTTGATGAAGATATCGGGTGCGCGCCTGGAAACGCCTGCGAATACGTCGAGCGAACCGCCCAGGCCGCAGAACAGCGTGCCGTGAATATCATCCAGGTTCGCGGCAATGAATTTCTCCTGCTTGGGTGCGCCGAGGCAGACGAATACGGCATCCGCGCCTCCTGCGGCGTTGATGGCGTCAACAACCTGCTGTGGGTCTTGAAAGTAGCCGTCGTGCGTACCGGCCAGAACCAGACCGGGATATTTCGCGCACAGGTTTGCACCGGCCTTTTCTGCGATGCCGGGCTTTGCGCCGAGCAGATAAAGCCGCATATTCTCCTTCGCCATGGCCGCGCAGAGTTCCTCGGCAAATTCAATGCCCGGAACGCGGTCCGGCAGAGCTTCGCCGAGTATCTTCGCCGCATAGATAATGCCGATGCCGTCCGGCAGAACGAGCGCTGCATGGTTGACGATACCCATGAACTCGGGGTCGCGGCGGCAGAGTTCAACGATTTCCGGGTTAGGTGTAACAACATAGCCCTTCTGGCGTGCGCGGAGCTTGCTCATCGCCAGGTCAACGGCCTGCTGTTTTGTGACTGCGTGAAACTGCACGCCTAAAATAGAAGCGGTATTCATCCTTTTATTCTCCTATGTCAAAACGTCATCATCGGGCACTGCCCATAATCCTATATATTATAACGCAGTTCGCACGAAATCACAAGTCCTCGCACCGGCAAACCATCGTTTTGACGAAAAAAACAGAAAGCCGGGATAAAAACCTCGGCTTTCTGAAAAAAACGCAGGTATTCGGTATTTATTTCCCGGAAGAGCAGCCTCCGCCGCCGCAGTGGGAAACAACTTCATTCAGATAGACCGACATGCCGGTACAGAGAATGCCCTGCACCACGCCGTCGAACAGTGCACCCGCCCAGTTCTGGTATTCGCTCCACCGCGAAACGGCGCCGAGGCAGGCAAGCGCAATGCCGCACCCGGTCAGCGTCAGCGGGATAAGACGGTTGGGAAAACGTCCCAGCGCCTTGAAAACGCGGCCGAGACAGTAGAGAACGGCCGACAGTACCGCGTAATCTGCATCGATATACTGCGAAAGGTGTTCCAAAATACTCACCTCCGCTTCATTCTATGCAGAAAAAGCAGAAGGGAGAACGCAGCTGCGCCCTCCCCTGTCTGATATGAAATTACAGCTGCTCACGGATGAGTGCGCCCATCTCGGAGGTGGACAGCACCTTTTCGCCCTTTGCAGCGATGTCCGCGGTGCGATGGCCGGCATTCAGCACGTTCTCAACGGCGGTTTCGATGGCGTCGGCCTCAGCCTTCAGGCCGAAGGAGTAGCGCAGCATCATGGCGCAGGAGAGAATGGTTGCAATCGGGTTTGCAATGCCCTTGCCTGCAATATCCGGTGCGGAGCCGTGAATCGGCTCGTACATACCCTTGCCGCTTTCGTTCATCGAAGCGGACGGCAGCATTCCGATGGAGCCGGTAATCATGGAAGCCTCGTCGGACAGAATGTCGCCGAACAGGTTGCCGGTTACGATAACGTCGAACTGACCCGGGTTGCGGACGAGCTGCATCGCGCAGTTGTCAACATACATATCGGTGTACTCGACCTCCGGGTACTCGTCCTTGATGCGGTGCATGGTTTCGCGCCATACGCGGCTGGTTTCGAGCACGTTTGCCTTGTCTACCGAGCAGACCTTTTTATTGCGCTTCATCGCCATTTCAAAGGCACGGCGGCCGATGCGCTCGACCTCGTAGACCGAGTAGTTCATATCGTCCGCGCCGGTCTCGCCCCAGCCCTTGTCGCTCTCGCGGCGGTAGTGCTTGCCGAAGTAAACGTCGCCGGTCAGCTCGCGGCAGACGAGAATGTCGAAGCCGTCGCCGATGATTTCCGGCTTGATCGGGCAGGCGTCAGCGAGCGCCTTGTGCATCTGCGCCGGGCGCAGGTTGACGAACAGACCGAGCGCGGAGCGCAGACCGAGCAGCGCCTTCTCCGGACGCTTTTCACTCGGAACCTCGTCCCACTTCGGGCCGCCGACCGCGCCGAGCAGCACGGAATCCGCGTTCTTGCAGATCTCGATAGTCTCCTTGGTCAGCGGAATGCCGTTCTTGTCGATGGAGCAGCCTCCTGCGAGGACTTCCTGAAAGTTGAACTTATGGCCGAACTTTTCGCCGACCTTGTCGAGCACGAGCATCGCTTCGGATACGATTTCCGGGCCGATACCGTCGCCCTTGACAACAGCAATATTGTAATTCATGGGATTTAAGCCTCTCTCTCCTTGAGCGACTTCAAGAGGCCGCCCGCCTTGATGATGTTCTGGATAAACGGCGGGAATGCAGCTGCCTGCCAGCTCTCGCCCTTGGTAACATCGGTGATAACGCCGGTGTCGAAATCAACCTCGACCTCGTCGCCTGCGTCGATGCCGTTGGCTGCCGCCTCGCACTCGAGGATCGGCAGGCCGATGTTGATGGCGTTGCGGTAGAAGATACGCGCGAACGAGGACGCGATAACGCAGGAAACGCCGTTCTCACGCAGAACGAGCGGTGCGTGCTCGCGGGAGGAGCCGCAGCCGAAGTTGCGGGTCGCAACGACGATGTCGCCCGGGTGCATATTCTTTACGAAATCCGCGTCGATGTCCTCCATTGCGTGGGTGGACAGCTCCTTCGGGTCCGCGATATTCAGATAACGTGCGGGAATGATAACGTCGGTATCAACGTTGTCGCCGTACTTGAAAACCTTGCCTTTTGCGTTCATGGTAATGTGTTTCCTCCCTTACTTCAGGTCGTCCGGTGCGCAGATATAGCCTGCAACCGCGCTGGCAGCGGCAACTGCCGGGCTTGCCAGATAAATTTCCGAGGTGATATGACCCATACGGCCGACAAAGTTGCGGTTCGTGGTGGAAACCGCCTTCTCGCCGTGCGCCAGGATACCCATATGGCCGCCGAGGCACGGACCGCAGGTCGGCGTGGAAACGATAGCGCCAGCCTGAATGAAGATCTTGGTCAGACCCTCCTCGATGCACTGGAGGTAAACGTCCTGTGTTGCCGGGATGATGATGGTACGGACATTCGGGTTGACCTTGCGGTCCTTGAGAATTTCGGCTGCGACGCGCATATCGTCGATGCGGCCGTTGGTGCAGGAGCCGATGACCGACTGCTGAATTTCGATGTGACCCAGCTCGTCGATGGTCTTGGTGTTCTCCGGCAGATGCGGGCACGCGATGGTCGGACGGAGCGCGGACAGGTCGATCTCGATGGTCTGCTCGTACTCGGCGTCAGCGTCCGCCTCGAAAGCGGTGACCTCGCGGTTTACGCGGCCCTTGATGTACTCCATGGTCTTGTCGTCAACCGGGAAGATGCCGTTCTTCGCGCCGGCCTCGATCGCCATGTTGCAGATGGTGAAGCGGTCGTCCATGGACAGCTCGTGCGCGCCTTCGCCGACGAACTCCATCGACTTGTAAAGTGCGCCGTCTACGCCGATTTTGCCGATGATGTGCAGGATAACGTCCTTGCCGGAAACCCACGGGCTGAGCTTTCCCTTCAGAACGAACTTGATAGCGCTCGGCACCTTGAACCATGCCTTGCCGGTCGCCATGCCGGCTGCAAGGTCGGTAGAGCCGACGCCGGTGGAGAACGCGCCCAGTGCGCCGTAGGTGCAGGTGTGGCTGTCCGCGCCGATAATCAGCTCGCCCGGAGCGGTCAGACCTTTTTCGGGCAGCAGCGCATGCTCGATACCCATCGAGCCGACGTCGAAGAAGTTGACGATGTTGTACTTCTTCGAGAACTCGCGGCACTCAAGGCACTGCTCGGCGGACTTGATGTCCTTGTTCGGTGCGAAATGGTCCATTACAAGGGCGATTTTCGTGTTGTCGAATACCTTGTCGAAGCCCGCCTTTTCCATCTCGCGGATGGCGACCGGACCGGTAATATCGTTTGCCAGCGTGAGGTCTACGTTTGCCTCGATCAGCTGACCTGCCGTTACGCTTTCCAGACCTGCGTGCTTCGCGAGAATCTTCTGCGTCATTGTCATACCCATAACAGCGTTCCTCCTGCTGAATCAGTCGTTGAAATACTTGTTGATACCGTTGATGTATGCCTTGATGGAGGCCTCCATAACGTCAACCGATACACCGCGGCCGGTAACGACCTCGTCGCCGCCGTCTACGCGGATCTTTACGATAGCTTCGCTCTGTGCGTCCTCGCCGTCGGTCAGTGCGCGCAGCGAGTAGTCCTCAAGCACGATGTCCTTGCCGACGATCTTGTTGATGGCATGGAACGATGCGTTGATCGGGCCGTCGGATGCTGCGGCGCGCTCGAAGGTTTCGTCGCCCTTCTTGACGCGGATAACGGCGGTAGAGGTGATAGTGTTACCCGAATTGATAACAAAGCGGTCGAGGGTGTAGCGCTCCTCGCCGGAAACCGGAACGGCGCCGATCAGACCCTCAAGGTCGCGGTCCTTGATGACCTTCTTCTTGTCGGCCAGAATCTTGAACTTCTCGAATGCCTTCTCGAGCTTCTCGTGGTCGAGCGTGTAGCCCAGCTCATGCAGACGCTCTTCGAACGCATGGCGGCCGGAATGCTTGCCCAGAACGATAGCGTTCTTCGGAATGCCGACGGACTCCGGCGTCATGATTTCGTAGGTCTCCTTGTTCGCCATGACGCCGTGCTGATGGATGCCGGCTTCGTGTGCGAACGCATTCGCGCCGACAATGGCCTTGGTCGGGGCAACGGCAACGCCGGTGATGGTCTGAATCATGCGGCTTGCGCGGTAGATCTGAGTGGTTTCGATATTGCAGCCGATGCCGAAGTGGTCGGCGCGGGTCTTGAGCGCCATGGCGCATTCTTCCATGGAAGCGTTGCCTGCGCGCTCGCCGATGCCGTTGATGGTGCATTCGATCTGGTCGATGCCGGCTTCAACGCCTGCCAGAGAGTTTGCAACAGCCATGCCGAGGTCATTGTGCATATGGCAGGACAGAACGACCTTCTCGATGCCGTCGGTGTGCTCGCGCAGATACTTGATGCGGGAAGCGTACTCCTCCGGAACCATGTAGCCGACGGTATCCGGGATGTTGATGGTGGTAGCGCCTGCCTTGATGGCGGTCTCGACTACGCGGCACAGGAAGTCGAGGTCGGAACGGGTTGCGTCCTCGGCGGAAAACTCAACGTCCGAGCAGAAGCTCTTTGCGTAAGCGACGCTGTGCGCGATGGACTCGATTACTTCGTCCGGGGTCATCTTGAGCTTGTACTCCATATGTACCGGGCTGGTTGCTATAAAGGTATGGATACGAGCGGACTCGGCACGGCGGATGGCGTTGTAGGCAGCCTCGATATCCTTATCTACGCTGCGGGCCAGCGAGCAGATGGTCGCGCCGCGGACGGTATCCGCGATGGCTGCGATGGCTGCGGCGTCGCCGGGAGAAGCTGCGGCAAAGCCGGCCTCGATAATATCGACCTTGAGTGCTTCGAGCTGCTTTGCAACCTCGATCTTCTCGTTGAGGTTCATGGAGCAGCCGGGAGACTGCTCGCCGTCACGCAGGGTCGTGTCAAAAATCTTAATCGTTCTACTCATGGTTTCTTGTCCTCTCCTTCGGAAAATAGTTTGGCGTACAGGGACAAAAAAAGCTCCGTCCCTTAATTCTGCATTAAGAGACGAAGCGAAAGCTCCGCGGTACCACTCTTGTTGCCGCAGAAAACTGCGACCACTCTAAGCGCATCTATCAATGCGCAGTCCGTATAACGGCGGACATTCCGTTCCATCTTACCGGCTCAAAAGAGCTTTCGGCGGACAGTTCCCGGGCGAGTTTCACTGCATTTCGACGCTGCCTTGCACCGAGCGGCAACTCTCTGAAGACGAAAGAACAATTACTTTACCCGTTCATCACCTTTATCATATGCTACTATATTATCCCCTCGGCACGGACTTGTCAAGAGATAATTTCGAAATTTCGTCGTAATTTTACAGATAGTGCACCGGACAGCTTGCGAAGAGGTATATTATCTGATATAATATCTGTTATCTCTGAGACAAAAGAGAGAAATAGAGGCAACACCGCACAATCAGGACGGCGGCGCTTTGCGGAAATTTTACGCCCTGATTCTTGCAATACACAAGTATTGCTGCAAAACCACGCCTGATCAGGACGCAAAATCTGCTCGCAAATCCCTCTTGCTTGATTATGTGGTACTGCCTAAAAAGAGGAGTATGAAAAATTGAAACAACTTGGACTGCTGATTAGACTCATTATCGGCATCATCGCCGGTATGCTGATCGGCCTCTGCGGAGGCTGGTTCGGCATCGCTGACTCGACGGGATTCGTTGCGGTCATTCGACTGCTCGCGACGTTCACCTCGCTGTTCTCCACCTTCCTGTCCTTCATGATTCCGCTCATCATCATCGCCTTTATCACGGTAGGCATGGCGGAGCTGGGTAAGAAGGCGAACCGCCTGTTCGGCCTGACGCTGCTGATGGCCTACGGCACGACGACCATCTCGGGCTTCCTTACCTTCTTTATCGGCAAGGCTTTCCTCCCCTCGCTCATCAAGCCCATCACGGGCGATGTTCTTGAGAGCAACGCTTTCGAGCCGTTCTTCACGATTGAGGTCACCCCGATTTTCGGCGTCATGACCGCGCTCGTTCTGGCGTTCGTTCTCGGCATCGGCATGGCGAACCTCAAGGGCGACTCCATGCTCAAGGTATTCCGCGACCTCCAGAATATCGTGTCCGGCGTGCTGCGCCGCGTCATCATTCCGCTCATCCCGGTTCACATCGCGGGTCTGTTCGCCAACATCGCGGCCGAGGGACGTCTCGCGGCAACGGTCAAGATGTTCGCCTCTCTCTACGGCATCATCATCGTGCTTCAGCTGCTTTACATTCTTTCTCAGTTCGTGCTCGCGAGCGGCGTATGCAGAAAGAACCACCTGAAAAGCATCAAGAATGTCGCGCCGGCGTACTTTACTGCCCTCGGCACCCAGTCCTCGGCGTCTACGATACCGGTAGCGCTCAACTGTGCGTACAGCAATAACGTCAATCGCGACGTTGCGGACTTCGTTGTTCCGCTCTGCGCGACCATCAACCTCAACGGCGACACCATCTGCCTCGTACTGGGCTCGATGGGTATCATGCTCGCAAGCGGCATGAACCCGACCCTTGCGGTATTCGCTCCGTTCATTCTTATGCTCGGTGTGACCATGGTTGCGGCTCCGGGCGTTCCGGGCGGCGGCGTCATGGCGGCGCTCGGCCTTATCACCTCGATGCTCGGCTTCACCGATCCGATGCAGCAGCTCATCATCGCGCTTCACTTCTCGCAGGACAGCTTCGGCACGGCGGCGAACGTCACCGGCGACCAGGCGCTTGCGCTTATCGTGGACGAGGTAGACCGCAAAAGCTCGAAAAAGTAATTTATAAGGCAATACCGCATAATTGGACAAGAGCGATTTGCGAGTAAATTTTGCGTACTGACGAGGCGCGGTTTTGCGGTAATACTGACGTATTACCGTGAAATTGCAACAAAGTCAGGGCACAAAATTTCCGCAAAGCGCCGCAGCTTTAATTGTGCGGTGTTGCCTTAAGGAAAGAAGGAGACGGCATTGGAAATTCTGGTTGACATCATGCACGGCATGGATTACGGCATTCTGGCCTATATCGCAGAAACCCTGCGGGGCGGCTCGCTCGACCCGGTAATGACCGTGCTGTCTCTGATGGGAAACGGCGGCGCGGTATGGATTGCGACAGCGGTCCTGCTGCTGTTTTTCCGGAAAACGCGGCGCGCCGGCGTCGCAATGCTGCTTGCGCTGGCGGCAGGCTACGTCATCGGCAATCTCTGCATCAAGGAGCTTGTCATGCGGCCGCGGCCGTTCGTGACGCACAGCGACCTTACGGCTCTGCTCGACCCGGGCGACCCGTGGTCGTTCCCCTCGGGGCACGCGCTCTCGTCGTTCGCGGCGGCCACGGCGCTCTGCTGCTTCCACAGAAAGACCGGCGTTCTTGCGCTCGTTCTGGCGGCGCTTATCGCGTTTTCGCGCCTGTACGCGAGCGTGCACTACCCTACCGATGTTCTTGCGGGTGCGCTCCTCGGCGTGTTGCTCGGCCTTGCCGCTGCGGCGCTCGTTGACCGCGTGATGGATGCATTTCATACGATTCGGCTGAGAAAGGGCGATAAATGACCAATGAATCAGTATAAACGTCTGCTCAGCAACACCTTTATCTTCGCTGTCGGCACATTCAGCTCAAAGATTCTTGTTATTCTGATGCTGCGCTTCTACACCGGAGTGCTGACGCAGGACGAGATGGGTGTTGCCGACCTTATCATCAAAACCACCAGCATTCTGTACCCGGTCGTGTCACTGTCTATCGGACAGGCGGTCATTCGCTACGGCCTGGAGCGCAGACGGCGCAAGCATGATGTGTTCACCATCGGTCTGCTGACTGTTGCGTGCGGCTTTCTTATCGCACTGCCGTTCAATCCCCTGCTGAAGCTCGTACACTATAACACCTCGGCAGGCGCGACCGGTTCGCTGCTCGACTACCGCTTCCTGATTTACCTGTATGTGCTGACCTCGTGTACGCAGAACGTCTGCGGTCAGTTCATCCGTGCGCTCGGCTATGTGCGGCTGTACGCCATCGACGGCATCTTCCGCACGTTTACGACCATCGTGCTCAACATCCTGTACCTCAAGGTGTTCCAGTGGAACATCTTCGGCTACGTGTTCTCGATCATCTGTTCGGATGCGCTTTCGACCGTGTGCCTGTTTGCGATTGCGAAGCTCTGGAAGTATTTCCGCCCGAGAAGGCTCAACTTCTATCTCTGGCGCGGCATGCTCGTCTATGCGCTGCCGCTCGTGCCGGACGCTATTCTCGTCTATATCATCGGCTTTTCCGACCAGGCGTTTCTTGCGTCCATGCAGAACACCTCAGTCAGCGCGATCTACTCGATTGCCTACCGCGTGCCGACGCTTATCGCGCTCGTAGCGTCCATCTTCATCGACGCATGGCAGTTGTCCATGGTCAACAACAACACCAAGGACGAGCAGATCGAGTTCTTCTCGACCGTCGGCAACACCTACTCGGCCATCGTGTTCATCATCGCCTCGGGCGGCATCATGTGCGCAAAGCTCGCCATGACCGTGCTCGCGGTGAAGAACTACTATATCGGCTGGACGTTCATCCCCATTCTGGCCATCGGCGCAGGCTTCAACTGCCTGTCGAGTTTCCAGAAGAGTGTGTACCTGCTGGAAAAAAAGACCGTGCCGTCTTTTCTCTCGACCGCGTTCTCGGCCGTTATCAACATCGTGCTGAACGCCCTGCTGATTCCGCGCTACGGCGGAACGGGCGCGGCAGCCGCGACGCTCATCAGCTATGTCGCGCTGTTCATCTACCGCGCACTCGACAGCCGCCGGTTCATGCCGATCCACTGGAAGGGCTCCCGTCTGGGGCTTACTGTGCTGCTGCTCGCCGTACAGGCGGTGCTCATGCTGATGGAGCCGCCGCTCTGGCTCATCTGGCAGCTGCTGCTGTTCGGTGCGGTCGGTCTGCTGGGCGGCCGCGAGCTGACGGCAGCGTTCATGAAGCTGCTGCATCGTCACAGCAAAGCGTAAAACGAACAAAAACCAAAGCGCTTCGGAGTAAAACACTCCGGGGCGCTTTTCTTCTGCCGTGCATTCTGCCGAAAAAACGGAAATGTGAGGCTTTTGCTTGCTTTTCGGCCGCAGATGCGCTATACTATATGGCGTGCTGTTCGGCATATTGCTTCCGGATATGGAAATGACAGTTCGAAACCATCCTGTCGTTAAACAAAACTAGGGACAACGGAACAGAAACCATCAGTTTCTATTTGTTGTTGTACGCATTATTTGGAGGTGAACGAAATATGGTGAAAGAAAATATGAGCAAGGCGCAAAAGCTGACGCTTTCTGCAATGATCATGGCGCTCTACATCGTCGTGCTGTACTTTACGCAGAGCTTTTCCTTTGGTGCTTATCAGATTCGTATCGCGACTTCGCTTTACGCCCTTTCCTACCTGTTTCCGTTCCTGGTTTTGCCGCTTGGTTTCGCAAATTTCATCGCCAACATGCTGTTCGGCGGGCTCGGCCTGCTTGACATGTTCGGCGGCTGTATCGTCGGTATTGTAGCGACTGCCATCATCGTGCTGATCCGCCGTCAGGGCTGGAATCGGTGGCTGATGGTCGTTCCGATCGTCCTCGTACCGGGACTCGGCGTATCGACCTACCTTTCCTATCTGCTGCACATGCCCTATGGTGCGCTTGCACTCAGCCTCTGCATCGGTCAGGTCATCCCGGCCATCTGCGGCGTTGTGCTCGTCAACGTATTGCAGCGTGCGCTTTATCCGAAAAAGATAACAAGCGCAGACTGATTTCAGAACAAAAGGAGAAAATGCAACCATGACCGGAAGAAATAAAGAAGAACTGAACGGCGTCACTCTTCTGGGCAACCAGAAGAACAAGTATCCGACCGACTACGCGCCGGAAATGCTTGAGTCGTTCCCGAACAAGCATCCGGAGAACGATTATTTTGTCAAATTCAACTGCCCGGAGTTCACGAGCCTGTGCCCGATGACCGGCCAGCCGGACTTTGCGACCATCTACATCTCCTACGTGCCCGGTGAGCGCATGGTGGAGAGCAAGTCGCTCAAGCTGTATCTGTTCAGCTTCCGCAACCACGGCGATTTCCATGAGGACTGCGTGAACATCATCATGAAGGACCTCATCAAGCTGATGGGTCCGAAGTACATCGAGGTCTGGGGCAAGTTTACCCCGCGCGGCGGAATCTCCATCGACCCGTACTGCAACTACGGCAAGCCGGGTACACGTTGGGAGCAGGTCGCATTCGACCGCCTCGCGCATCATGACCTCTATCCGGAGAAGGTGGACAACCGATGAGTGAAAAGGCTATGGTGCTCTGTTCGGGCGGCGTGGACAGCACGACCTGTCTGGCGCTCGCTATCGAGAAATACGGCAGAGAAAACGTCAGTGCGCTTTCCATCTACTACGGCCAGAAGCACGTAAAGGAAATCGAGGCCGCGAAGAAGGTGCTCGAATATTACGGTGTCGAGGGCACGTCGCTCGACCTGACGCCGGTTTTCGCGTACAGCGACTGCTCGCTGCTGTCGCACTCGACTGAAGAGGTTCCCGAGGAGAGCTACGCGGAGCAGCTTAAAAACACCGACGGGAAACCGGTTACGACCTATGTTCCCTTCCGGAACGGACTGTTCCTGTCGGCGGCGGCGAGTGTCGCGCTGTCGAAGGATTGCAGCGTGATCTACTACGGTGCGCATCACGATGACGCCGCCGGAAACGCCTACCCGGATTGCAGCGAAGCGTTCGTTCAGGCAATGAACCGTTCGGTGCAGGAAGGCACGGGCGGCGCGCTGCGCATCGAAGCGCCGTTTGTCCGCTGGAACAAGGCGCAGATCGTCAAGGAGGGCCTGCGGCTCGGCGTTCCCTATGAGCTGACATGGAGCTGCTACGAGGGCGGAGACAAGCCCTGCGGTCGCTGCGGCACCTGTCTGGATCGTCTGCGTGCGTTCGAAGCGAACGGCGTGAGCGACCCGGCGATGAAAGACTAAAAAGAGAAAGCCTGCTGTTTTCCAAACGGAACGGCAGGCTTTCTTTTATGCTGACAATTCTCCCTCGCGCGGCATAGACTGACGCGAGGAGGTTTTGCTATGGGAAAGAGCTTGAAACTGGCGATTGTTGGCGGCGATGAACGGCAGGCGTACCTCGCGCGGCTTGCGCAGGCGGATGGACACAGCATCCGCACGTTTGCGCTCGAACGGGCGGAGAACGTCCCCCGCTCCCCTGACCTTGCATCGTGCCTTACGGGCGCGGATGCCGTGCTGCTGCCCGTTCCGGTGACACAGGGGGAAAACCTGCTGCGTGCTCCGCTGTCGGATACGAAAACCGACATCATGCAGGTGCTTGACGCGATACCGTCCGGGACGCTGACGCTTGGCGGCGCGGTGCCGTTCCGCCTGCACGCCCGTGCGGTTCAAAACGGTGTGCGCCTGACGGACTGCCTCGCACGGGAGGAGCTTGCGATACGCAACGCTGTGCCGACCTGTGAGGGCGCCTTGCAGATCGCCATGGAGCAGACCGACCGGACGATACAGGGCGCGAGAGCGCTCGTTGTCGGCGCGGGACGCATCGGTTTTCTGCTTGCGCAGCGGCTGCACGCCCTCGGCGCGGAGGTCACGGTGTCGGTTCGGTCGCTGAGAGACCGGGCTCGTATCGAGGCACAGGGCTGGACGGCGGTCGAAACGGCGAAGCTCGCCGAGGTCGTTCCCGAGATGGAGCTTATCTTCAACACCGTTCCGGCGCCGGTTCTGACGAACGACGCCATGCGGGCGCTGCTGCCGCCCTGCATTGTGATTGACCTCGCGTCCCTGCCGGGGGGCGTCGCGCCGGATGCCGAGCCTGCGGCCGGATGCCGGGTGCTTCATGCGCTGTCGCTTCCCGGAAAGGTCGCGCCGCGCTCGGCGGCTGAGGCGATTTACATGACCGTCACCGCGATCCTACGTGAGGAGGGACTGCTTTGAGAATCGGATTTGCCATGACAGGCTCGTTCTGCACCTTCTCGAAGGCGATAGACGCCATGGAGAGGCTTGTTTCTCTCGGGCACAATGTAACGCCTGTGCTCAGCGAACACGCGGGCACGATGGATACGCGGTTCGGCACGGCAAAAACGCTGCGGGAGCGCGTGACGGAAATCTGCGGCGTGTCCCCCATCGACAGCATCACAGCCGCCGAGCCGATAGGCCCCAAGGCGATGTTTGACGTTCTCGTTGTCGCGCCGTGCACGGGAAACACGATGGCGAAGCTTGCGCACGGTATCACGGATACGACAGCAACGATGGCGGTAAAGAGCCATTTGCGCGGAGAGAGACCGGTTGTTCTCGCACTTTCCACCAACGATGCGCTCGCAGGGTCGGCGGAGAACATCGGGCGGCTGCTGAACCGGCGGCACTATTTCTTTGTGCCGTTCGGACAGGACGCCCCGGAGAGCAAGCCGCGGTCGCTGACGAGTAAGCTCGACCTGCTGCCGCAGACGATAGCGTGCGCCATGGAGGGACGGCAGATACAGCCGATACTTGCAGGAGATATGTGAGAGGATAAAAAAGTCCGCAGGTTTGCGCCCTGCGGACTTTGCTTTATTCAGCTGTTTTCTCGCTCTCACCGGCGGTGACAAAGCGTATCGCCCGTGCGTAATTCTTAATTTCGCTGTGCTTTTCCGAACCGCCGAACTCGCCGTCGAGTGTCCACGAGATCTCCTCGTCCGAGTCGAAGGTGATGTGCGAGGTGCGGAAATACAGGAAGCGGTTGGATTCGGTGTTGTGCGTCAGCAGGTCGTTTACGAGCCACTGAAGCTCCATCGGATTCTCGACCGGATAGACGAGCAGCACCTCGTAAAGACCGTCATCGAGCGCAATAGAGTCCGGTTTCAGCGCCTTGAAGCCGCCGACCGACACGGAATTTGTCACCATGCCGTAGATGAAATGGTCATCGACCTCCATCTCGGGGCAGCTCACGCGGATGTGGTAGTCCTTGATGTTCGCGAGCGACATGACGCCCTGCATGATATAGGCGGCGCGGCCGAAGATGTTCTTCGACTGCTGCGGGGTTGCGTAGCTGACCTCGGTAAATACACCGAACGCCGCGATATAGTTGAAATAGCGGCCGTTGAAGCGTCCGATGTCGAGCGCATGGAGAAAGTCCCCGGCGGCGATGACCGCCGCGTCGGCGGGCACCTTGGGGATGCCGAGGCTGGTGGCGAAGTCGTTCGTCGTTCCGGCAGGGATATAGCCGAGGGGCGGTCTGACCTCGCTCTGCATGAGGCCGGTCACGACCTCGTTCAGCGTGCCGTCGCCGCCGGCGCAGACGATACGGTCGAACTCCCCTGCCCGGGCTTTTGCCACGCGAGTGGCGTCCTCCGGGCCTTCGGTTACATGCAGCGTGACGTCAAAGCCTGCCTGTTGAAAGGCGAGGATGCAGTCGATAAGCTTGCCGCGCATCGCGCCTCGTCCGGCATGGGGATTGACGATCCAGAGCAGTTTTTTCAAGTGCATCTTCTCCTTTCAAGAAGGCTGAACCTGCTTTACAGGCAGAGCAGACTTACTTTGCGAGCAGGTCGCAGATTTTGTTGGCGTAGGCCGCCGGGTCGTCTACCGGCAGACCCTCAATGAGCAGCGACTGGGTGTACAGAATATCGGCGTAGTCGGCGAGCTTATCCGAACCCTCGGCCTGAAGCGCACACAGCTTCTTGAAGATCGGATGCTCGGCGTTCAGCTCAAGCACGCGCTCGGCACGGACGGTCTCGCCGCCGTTGACGGCTGCCTGCTGGTTGAGCACCTTCTCCATTTCGAGCGTTACCGGGCCTTCGGCACGCAGGCAGCACGGATGGTTCTTGAGGCGGCCGGTCAGCTCGACCTTCTTTACCTTGCCTTCGAGCGCCTTGGACAGCGCTTCGAGCAGATCCTTGTTGTCCTCGGACTGCTTCTTGATCTCTTCCTTCTCGTCCTCGGTTTCCAGACCAAGGTCGGCGTCCAGAACGGACTTGAACTCCTTGTCGTCGTACTTCGCGATCATCTTGGTGCAGAACTCATCGATGCTGTCGTCCATGCACAGCACCTCGTAGCCCTTGTCGGAGAGGGTTTCCATGACCGGAAGCATCTTGATCTTGTCAACCGTTTCGCCGCAGGCATAGTAGATGTACTTCTGGTCCTCCTTCATGCGGGAAACGTAGTCCTTGAGCGACACGAGCTTGTTCTCGGTCGAGGAATGATACATCAGCAGGTCCTGAAGCAGCTCCTTGTGCGCACCGTACTGGACGTAAGCACCGTACTTAATCTGGCGTCCGAACGCAGCCCAGAACTTCTCGTAGTCCTCTGGCTTGTCCTTCTGCATCTTGAGCAGCTCGTTCTTGATCTTCTTCTCAAGGCTCTGCGCGATGGCCTTCAGGTGGCGGTCATGCTGAAGCATCTCACGGGAGATGTTGAGCGAGAGGTCGGCGGTATCGACCATGCCGCGGACAAAGCTGAAATGGTCGGACAGCAGGTCTGCGCACTTGTCCATGATGAGCACGCCGTTCGAGTAGAGCTGGAGACCCTTTTCGTAGTCCTTGGTGTAGTAGTCCATCGGCGCGTGGGACGGGATGAACAGCATCGCGGTGTAGGTCACTGCGCCCTCAACGCTCGTGTGGATGTGGCAGAGCGGCGGCTGATAGTCGAAGAACTTCTGGGTGTAGAAGCTGTTGTAGTCCTCGTCCTTCAGGTCCTTCTTGGACTTCTTCCAGATCGGAACCATGGAGTTCAGGGTTTCGTTTTCAACGTACTCCTCCCACTCCGGCTTGTAGTCCTCGTCTGCGTCCGCCGGCTTCTCCTTCATGCGGGAGCGGGTCATATCCATCTTGATGGGGTAGCGGATGTAATCGGAATACTTCTTGACAAGGCCCTGTACGCGGTAGGGTTCGAGAAACTCATCGTAATTTTCGGTTTCGGTGTTGTCCTTGATGGTGAGGACGATCTTCGTGCCGTTCTCTGCCTTTTCACAGGGCGTCACGGTGTAGCCGTCCGCGCCGTCCGACTCCCAACGGTTTGCGCTGTTGCTGCCGACCGCGCGGGAAACGACCTCAACGTGCTTTGCGACCATGAAAGCCGCGTAGAAGCCGACGCCGAACTGGCCAATGATGTCAATGTCATCCTGCTTCTCGTTCTCGGCCTTGAAAGCGAGCGAGCCGGAACGGGCGATGGTACCGAGGTTGCTTTCAAGCTCCTCAGCGGTCATGCCGCAGCCGTGGTCCTCGATGATGAAGCGGCGGTTCGCCTTGTCGAGAGTCAGCTCGATGGGCAGACTGTCGCGGGTGATGCCGGTCTTGCCCTCCTTCATCGCGTTGTAGTAGAGCTTATCGGTGGCATCCGATGCATTCGAAATCAGCTCGCGCAGGAAAATTTCCTTGTGCGTATAAATCGAGTTGATCATCAGGTCAAGCAGACGCTTGGACTCTGCCTTGAACTGTTTCTGTGCCATAGTTACATACACCTCTGTGTTTTGATTTTCTAAAATGAGCTTAGCACTCTACACTTTCGAGTGCTAACAATGATATAATAGTACGCTCCGAGAGAAAAATCAAGAGGCTGTGAAAGAAAATTCACGGTTTGTTAACAAGCCTGTCGCGAAACTTGCGTTTCGCCGACAATCTGTGTTCTGACTTCGCAGAACACGGACGGAGAAAAGTTCCTGTTCGAAACTTTTCTCTCTCTATAAGTATAAAAACCGAAATACATGCTCCCGGTTTTTATGACTTTGCACAGCAAAGTCTATTTTATGCGCGCTATCGCGCGTAGGCCACCGGGACGAGAGGCTGTGCTGAAAATAAAAAATCCGCCCCGGGATAACCGAGGCGGACGGTAGAAAATGTACGGTTTTAAACAGCCGGCTGAACCATCGTGCCGAGGACGAGAGAACCGTTAGCGAAGGACAGGGTCTCGCCTGCCAGCTGGAACAGCTCCGCCGGAACCCAGCTCGTGCCGTCAACCTCGTAGGAGGCTGCGCCGAGGGATACACCGCCGGTGCGGTCGTTGCCTGCGTGGTAGCGGTCCTCGCCAAGCTGGATGTTGATCGGGGTCTCGCCCTTTTTGAGGATAACGGTATTGGTCTTGCCGTCCCAGGAAACCTTGTAGCCGAGGGTCTCTGCGACCTTGCGTACCGGAACCATCGCAACGCCGTCAGCAACGCGGCCTTCGGTCAGCTCGTCGCCGTCCTGCTTGAATACGAGGAAACGGCTGTCCTCCTGACCCGGGATAACGACGCGGTCGGCAGCGGCCTGTGCCGGGTAGGACTCCGCTACGGCGTCGAACCACGCGAAGAAGCGGGTGCCGACATGGATGTCGTCTGCGGTTACGATGTTGCGGGTCATGAACGGCTGAACGCTCGCGTCCTTCGCGATGGTGAGGTTCAGAGAGCCGCCCTCGCAGGTAACGGTGACAGAGCCGTCGTCGTTCTTCTGAACAGCCTCAGCAGTGAGCAGAGATGCCGGAGCGTGCTTGTCGGTGAGATTGGTCAGAACAGCATAGGCGGTAGTCTGTGCCGGGAGAGACATGGTGACAGCCTCATCGTGATACACGTAAACGCTCTCACCTGCCTTGAGGGCAGACAGATCAGCCGCAGCAGCGGTCTGGGTGTCCATGACGATCGCATTTTCCGTGTGCAGTACGAGCTCGTCGCCGTCTGCGGTCTTAACAGTCAGATCGCCGTTCTCATAGCTGACAACGGTCGCAAGCGCGGCAACCGGTGCTACGGACAGGGACGGCAGGGTGTCGGAAGCGGCCTGGGAGAGGCTGGAGCTACCGGTATTGTTCAGATGAGAGACGTCAACCGCACCGACAGCCGGGATTGCGCTCGTCATCATCATTGCAGCGGCCAGTACGCCGCCCATCGTTCTCTTCATCATAATTCATTCCTCCTGAATTGCTTTCTTGACTGGTTAGACGGAGCGTGCAGGAGAAAGTTCCGCGTTCCGCAAAAATATTTTGAAAATATTTTTATCCGACAGACTGTACGGAAAATGCGGCGGTGTACTCCCCTGCCGTGCAGGAGAGAGAAACCGTCTGGCGGACGACTTTGCCGCCTGAAACCGTCTGTACGGTACGCACATCGCCGACCTGCATGGTGTCGCCGCCCGGCATCGCGAGTGCGGCGCAGTCGGTGAAGGCGTCGTAGACGGACGAGGAAAGCATGATGCTCCACTCGTCGTTCGAGCGCGTGAGCGAGGAGATATAGGCGAGCGGCACGCGGCCAAAGGCACCCATGCGCTGCGCCTGATTTTTCGCGGAGCAGGCGTCAGAGGTCGTTTCAGCGCCCGCAGAGCAGGTTAGCGCGCCGCTTTCGAGGGTGACAGCGGTAAGAAGCACCTTGTCTGCAACGTTCGGCGCGGAGAGCGTCAGCGTGCCCGAGGACGAGAGTGTGTACTCGCCGAGGTCGGCTACGGTGGTGTCCGAGAAGGAAAGCTGCATCAGCTCCTCACCGTTCCGGCGGACGGCAAAGGGCGCGGCGGTCGAGGTCCAGCGGCGCTCGGTCTGTTCAGCGGTTTTCGCTGTCATGGCGCAGTAGTTTTCGTAGTTCGCAAACAGGCGCTTCACCTCGGTGGCGGCGGTCTTATCCACCGCGTCCTGCGCGGTCAAACGGTCGAGCAGCGTGTCCTCCTCGCCCTTCTGGGAGACCGAAAGCGCGGTATAGGACGCGGCCGCCACATCGTCGCGGCTGAACACCTCGGTGTCGATGGCGGCAGGGTCGTAAATGCCAAGACGCTCCGCCGCCTGTACGGCGTCCGTGTAGGTGAAGTCCCCTGCTCCCTCGGTGTAGCCGAGCGAGCGCAGCAGGAACGCCGCGTACATCTGCGCGTCGCACTTGTCCTCGGGCGACCAGAGGGACGCCGAGGTGCCCTGTGTCAGGCCGTTCTCGTAGAGATACTGGATGTAGGGCTGTTCCCACGCGGCGAGGTCGGTAAAGGGCGCGGTATAGGTGAGCGCTTCGACGTCCGCCTCGTGACCTAACAGGCGCACGAGCATGACGGCGGCTTCGGCTCTCGTGGGGGCGCGGTCGAGCGCATAGCCGCGCTCTGTGCCCTCGAACAGGCCGAGCGAATGCAGCGTGTCGGCGCAGGGCGTGAAGTCGGCGGCAAGCGCGGACGCGGACAGCGCGGCGGTCAGCAGCGCACCGGCGACAACAGAACGAAATACTTTATTCAAAGGAAAACCCTCCCTACTGAGGCTGTTTTCAACAGCCTCTCGATTGAAACCACGCTTTCAATCGAAAACGAAGAAAAACCGCGCCCTGCGGGCACATTTTTTCTTCCCTTGTATAATTTCCGTGATACATGCTCCCGGAAATTATGAATTTGCAATGCAAATTCTATTTGATGCGTGCTTCCGCACGAAGCCTACGATTGAATGCAGGTGTTTCGATAAATTATAATACTATATTGTATGATACCACACTCCGGCGTATTTTCCAAGCCGAAAACGGGGATACTCGGCGGAAAGGAGAGTGATTTTTATGGCTGATATGCGCAGGTGCGGCATCATCGGGGCCGGAAGCGTCGGGGCGGCGAGCGCCTACACACTTGCGGTGAGCGGACTGTTTTCCGAGGTGGTGCTGCTCGACGCGGACGAGCAGAAGGCCGAGGGCGAAGCCGCCGACATTGCGCACGGGGCGGCGCTCGGGCGTCCCTGCCGGGTGTATGCCGGGAAATACGAGGACTTCGCGGACTGCGGCCTCGTCATTCTGGCGGCGGGCGCGAACCAGAGGCCGGGCGAAACGCGCGAGGCGCTTCTCGGGCGCAACCGCGAGATACTGCGCAGCATTTTGGAGCAGCTCACGCGCGTCAACCGCGAGGCTATCCTGCTTGTCGTTGCGAATCCCGTGGACATTCTCACCGGGTACGCGCTTTCGCTTTCCGGGTTTCCGCCGGAGCGCGTCATCGGCTCGGGAACCGTCCTCGACACGGCGCGGGTCAAGTGCCTTCTCGGGCGCAGGCTCGGCGTGGACAGCCGCAACGTCCATGCATTCATGCTCGGTGAGCACGGCGACAGCGAGGTAGCCGTGTGGTCGAGCGCGAACATTTCGGGCGCGGATTTAGACGATTTCTGCCGCGCAGCCGGGATAAATGCCCCCGGAGAGATGCTTTCGTCCCTCGCCCGCGAGGTCACGCACGCGGCCTACGCCATCATTGAGCGCAAGGGCGCGACCTGCTACGGCATCGCCATGGCGGTGCGGCGTATCGCCGAGGCCATCGTCCGGGACGAACGCGCGGTGCTGCCGGTGTCCACCCTTGCCCGGGGCGCTTACGGCATTGAGGGCGTCTGCCTCGGTTTGCCGGCGGTGGTGGGACGGCGCGGCGTTCAGGGCGTCCTCGCCCTCCCCCTCTCGCAGGAAGAAAAGGAGAGCCTCCTCGCCTCTGCGGGGAAGTTGAGGACGCTCATGGGGTGAAATGTTTGCAATGATTATCCGGAACACGCCCCGTAGGGCCGGGTGCCCCCACCCGGCCGTTTATACCGTCTGCACACCGTTACAGGCGGCAGGGTGAGGGCACCCCGCCCTACGGGAGCCGTCCGGAGGGCAAACGCCTGCCCGGGGACGTTTTGCAGCCAGATAAAAAAGACCGCGCAGCCGTGCAATAGCTGTGCGGTCTTTCTATTGGGGAGGTATTTGTCTTACTTATTCTCGCCGAGCAGGTCCTTGATGTACTCATTGAAGGGGATGTAGCCGGAAAGGTCGGTCGGGATGTTGAGCTTGACGCTGTCGCCGGTTGCCTTGACAACGGACTTGACGTCCATCGACATGGTGACCTTTTCGCCGTCGAGCTCCATGGTCATGTCGCCCTTGATGGTGGTGCCGGTGATCTTGCCGTCCTTGACGGTAGCAGAAATCTTGAGACCGGAAACGTCCAGTCCAAGCTCCATACCGCCGGTCAGGTTGTTCATAACGCCGCCCATAGCGTCCTGCATCAGGCTGTCCATGACGGAGGAGTCATAGGTAACGGTAACCGAAGTGCCGTTCTTCTCTGCGCTGTCGATGAAGCAGAGCGGCAGGTAGGAAGCGTCGGTTGCGGAGATGTCGCCGATCTGCTGCATGAACGCATCGAGGTCCATGTCCATCTTGACCTTGACGCCCTCTGCGGTCGTCATGTAGTATGCGCCGTTGGTGTAGAAGCCGGAGGACGGGGTAACGACAGGGTCGGAACCCGGAATAGTGGTCGTGGTGGTGCCGGAGAATTCGATCTGGCTCTTGGAAAGCTCGGTCGTGTTGATGTGCGCCTTGGTGTTCATGGTGGAAACCGCAGTGATGTCCACGCCGGAAGCGTTCATCTTGATGTTCGAGGTGGTCTCCTGCTCCATGCGGGTGATGGCGGAAGAAGCAACGGCTGCGGTGTTGTACTCGTCTGCAATGCTGATGAAGTCGGTCAGCGGCTTCGCCTTGGTCTTGTCGATAGCGCCGTCGGCAATCAGCTTGTCGATGAGGTGGGTGTTGCTCTCCTTGAGCGAGACGCCGAGAGCCTCAAGGCTCATTGCGGCAACGTTGTCGCGCTTGAAGTTCTTGGTGTCGCAGAAGGTGTCGTCGATGAGGCCGACAACGTTCTCTGCGTAGCCGAGTGCGTCGCTGTACTTGAAGTCGCCGCCTTCAGCGTCCGAGTAGCCGAGCGAGCGAAGCAGGAAGGTGGTGTACATCTGCGCGGAGCACTGTGCTTTCGGCTCGAAAGTGGTCGCGGTCGCGCCGGTGGTCAGCTTGTTGTCGTACAGATACTGCACGTACGGTGCTTCCCAGCCTTCGAGGTCGGTGAACGGCGCGGTGTAGGTGAGCGCCTTGGCGTCAGCCTCCTTGCCGAGCAGACGGACGAGCATGACGGCTGCCTCTGCGCGGGTCGGGGTGCGGTCGAGTTCGTAAACAGGTGCGCCGGAAGCGGTCACACCGGTGCCCTGAAACAGGCCTACCTCGTGCAGACGGTCAGCTGCGCCGGTGAAGTTCGCCGCACCTGCGGAAACCATGACGCCTGCGGCAGCGAGAGCCGCGGCAGCCGTCAGTCTAATGCTTTTCTTCATAGGGAATCTCCTCCTTACACTTTTACTGGCGGTTCCAGTATAGGTTCAGTATACCAGAGTTTCTCAGCAAAGTAAAGCAGAAAAGACAAAAAGAGAGGCGATATACCTCTCTCTTTGCAGCAGTATTTATAAGTTCCTTACAAAACGCGGGAACCCGTGCAGATAAGCGCACAAATCCGCAGCCCTACCCTTTCGTCACGACTTCGATATGGGGGTACGCGATTTCGATGCCCTCGCGGTCATAGGCGAGCTTGACGGACTCCAGCACGTCGCACCGGAGCGTGAAGGCCGTTGCGTTGTCCTTCGCCCAGAGGGACGCGCGGAGCGTCACGGCGGAGTCCGCCAGTTCCAGCACCACGACCGGGACTCTCGGCGCACCGTCCTTCTTCTGCTGTTCTGTACGGACGTCGAGGGAAAGCGGGTTTCGCTCCACCACGGCGGCGAGCAGCTGCTTTGCCTTTTTCAGGTCGGACTCGTAGGACACGCCGACCTTGAGGAATACGCACACCCGGCTGTCCGCGTAGTCCGCGTTCTCGATGATGGCGCTGTTCATCTTGCTGTTCGGAATGATGACGCGCTTGTTCTCGGGCGTGCGGATGGCGGTGTGGTGGAGGGTAATCTCCTCGACCGTGCCGGTGATGTCACTGTCAACGTAGCGAACGAAGTCGCCCATCTTGAACGGCTTAAAGAACAGAATCATCACGCCGCTCACAACGCTGCCGAGCGCTTCCTGCGCCGCAAGACCGGCAACAACAGCGATAACACCGCCGGCGGTCAGGAGTGTGTGCACCGCGCTCGAAAGCAGCGGAATGGCGTTGACGATGACCATGCCGCCCGCAAAGTACACCGCCGCGACCGCGATATAGCGCGTAAAGCCGGTGAACGTTGCAAACGAGCTTCCCGACCTGCGCTGGCGGTCTACGAGTCGCTGCATGACGCGGTTGACGCTCCGCGCCGCGACGCAGGTCAGCACGGTGACGACGATTGCGAGTCCCGCCATGCCGAGAAAGCGCCCCGCCGGGGTTTCAAGAAATGCTTCAATGGTTTTCAGCATGGAACGCAACCCTCAGCTTAGTATGCGATACCCCAGACGACCATTTTGTCGGCCGGCTTGCCGCAGACCGGACATGTGTCCGAAATGTGCTCCTGCTTGAACGGCATGCAGCGGCTCGGCATGCCGGTTTCTTCCTTGACCTTCTCCTCGCAGGCGAGGTCGCCGCACCACATGGACTTGATAAAGCCGGTGTGCTCGGAGAGAATCTGCTTCATCTCATCGAGGGACTTCGCGGTGTAGGTATGCGCCTCACGGTTTGCGAGCGCCTTCTCATAGAGCGACTTCTGGATGTCGTCGAGGAGCGCCGGAATGGTCGCGTCGAGGTCCTCGAACTTGACGACCGTCTTTTCGCGGGTGTCGCGGCGGACGAGAACGCACTGACCCTCGGCGATGTCGCGCGGGCCGACTTCCAGACGCAGCGGAATGCCCTTCATCTCGTACTCGGCGAACTTCCAGCCCGGGGTGTTGTCCGAGAGGTCGATCTTCGCGCGGATGCCGGCTTTCTTTACCTGCTCGTACAGCTCGGTCGCCTTCTCCTTGACGCCTTCCTTGTGCGCGGCAACCGGGATAACGACCAGCTGGGTCGGCGCGATGCGCGGCGGCAGGACAAGACCCTCGTTGTCGCCGTGGGTCATGATGATAGCACCGATGATGCGGGTGGAAACACCCCACGAGGTCTGATACATATACTGGAGGGTGTTGTTCTTGTCGGTGTACTGCATGCCGAAGGCACGGGCGAAGCCGTCGCCGAAGTAATGCGAGGTACCGGACTGAAGCGCCTTGCAGTCGTGCATCATCGCCTCGATGGTGTAGGTGTGCTCCGCACCGGCGAAGCGCTCCTTCTCGGTCTTTTCGCCCTGAAGCACCGGAATTGCGAGCCATTCCTCGAAGAACTTCGTGTAGATGTTCAGCATGCGGATGGTCTCCTCCATGGCCTCCTCAGCGGTCGCATGGACGGTGTGGCCCTCCTGCCACCAGAACTCGCGGGAGCGGAGGAACGGACGGGTGGTCTTTTCCCAGCGGACAACCGAGCACCACTGGTTGTACAGCTTCGGCAGGTCGCGCCACGAGCGGACGATCTTCGCGTAATGCTCGCAGAACAGGGTCTCGGACGTCGGACGGACGCACAGACGCTCTTCGAGCTTGTCATTGCCGCCGTGGGTGACCCACGCGCACTCCGGCGCGAAACCTTCTACATGGTCAGCCTCCTTCTGGAGCAGGCTTTCCGGAATGAAAATCGGCATCGCGACGTTCTCGTGACCGGTCTCCTTGAACATGGTGTCGAGCGTGTGCTGGATGTTCTCCCACAGCGCCTGCGCGTACGGACGCATGATGATGCAGCCCTTGACGGACGAGTAGTCCGCCATCTCGGCCTTCTTTACAATATCGGTGTACCACTGCGCGAAATCAACGTCCATCGACGTAATCTCGCTGACGAGCTTCTTTTTATCTGCCATTTCTTTTACCTTTCTGCAATGTATTTATTTTAAACCGATGCCCAGTTCGTCCAGACGCTTCTGTTCGTTCTGCACAGCATTTTCGCTGATCATGTACAGGATGTCACTGGTTGCGCTTTTAACGGAAACTTTTCCGTCTTTCAGCACGCAGCCGTATCGACCCATCATACGCGGCTCGGTCGGAACGACTGTCGTAAAACGCACAGCGTCGTTTTTGACGGTTTCAATGCTGTCGATCGTGAGGCTGCACGCGGGAAGCAGTACGGTCTCGGAGCCGTCGGCGGCGATGCGAATTATCGAATTGCCCGCCAGATATTCGATCGCGGCTTCGTAATATTCAAGGCGCTCGGCTTTGTCGCAGGTCGCGGCCACATAACTGCCGTCCTGATCCCGCTGCACGCTGTATGCCGGCGTTTCGGTAATCTGCGTCAGCGCACCGTTTACCACGCGGTACAGTCCTGCGCTCCCCCACAGCAGATCGTCATGAAAGCCGGTCAGCTGCGGCGCGTAATGCTGTCGGATTTGTTCGTCATCCGAAGCATACGCATTCTGGACCGTAAAGCTGCCGCATTTCGTGCCGTCGAAGCTGTACGCTGTGATTTCGGTGCTGTCGGCAGCAATATTCTGCGTTACCAGCACGCCGTCGTCGGTGACATGAAAGAGTTCCCCACTGACGTTTTCCAGACGGCTGACGCCGTCCGCCGAGAGCTTGTAGAGTTCGCCGCCCATTGCAAGTATGCAGCCTTGCTGACTTTGCATTGCACTTGCGGTGCGGCTTTGCTCATTCGTCAGCGACTTTTCGACCTTAAACGTGGTCCCACGCACCGAACAGAGCAAAGCCTCTCCTGCTGCCTGATCTTTTAGCAGAAAATAATCAGTTTCCCCTGCGCTGCCCAGAAGATACGCATAATACTTGTTCGGCATATGGGAAATTTCTGTCAGAGCCAAGGTTTCTTCATCTACTCGGTAGAGTGTGTAGTCCTGCCCTTCCTGATAATACGAACCTGCATATTTCCGGGCGCTGTCGGTGTTATCACCGAAAATATAATCCACCGCGATATTATCGCGTTGCGCCACGGGAACGCCTGAAATGGTGCAGGCAAATGTCGAGCCTTCCATGTTGCCGTTTTCGTCATAGGTGCACGCGCTGTCGTATATACGAGGCAGCACGTCCCAAGCGGCCCTTTTGAATTGTTCGGTCGTAAATACGCCGTCATGGATTAGCTTCTGCGCCATGCTCCAACCGTGCTCATCGCCGTTTCTGCCGTAATTCTGCTCGAGCAGACGAGCAGAAAGCGATACCGCGTCTCCGCGTATGAAGCCTTCCTCATCGCACTGCACTACTTCGTCGTTATCGGTAAAGCCGGTGCCGGAATAGCTGTCCCAGTCCAGGTGAGCGCGCGTCAGGAAAATGCAGTATTGATCGCAGGTCACTTTTTCCTCTGCGCCGTATTTCGTTGCGGAAGTACCTTTGGTCAGCCCATTCTGATAGAGCCAGCCGACATACTTGTCCGCCCATTGCGGAACGTCTGTGAACAGGTGCTTCCATGTACCGGAAAGCGCGGTTTTCTCCGCACCGAGCAGCCGCGTCAGCATAGCGGCCGCTTCCGCACGGGTCATAGGTTTATCAAGTTCAAACCCCTTTTCGGTACCGCGGAACAGACCGATGTCATACAGCATCTGCGCCTGCGCCTCGGTATCGCCGGGATAATCATTTCGGATCGTACCGACCTGCGCCGCACCGGCGGTACAGGTCAGCAGTCCAATCATCAAACAAGTGGAGAACAGTCTTTTCATTACGCATCCTCCCTGCTTTGCATGCTTACTTCAGCTTATTCTTAACCTCATAATCGAGCTTCTCGATAAACTCGCCGGTTTCCATTGCGGTGGTCTCGCCGGTCTTGCGGGTACGGACGGAAATCACGCCCTTCTCCTCGTCCTTGTCGCCGATAACGATCATATACGGCACCTTGTGCACCTGCGCCTCGCGAATCTTGTAGCCGATCTTCTCGTTGCGGTCGTCCATGGTCGCGCGGAAGCCCTTGTCGGTCAGCTGCTTCATGACCTCCTGTGCGCACGGAATGTTGCGGTCGGTCATCGGCATGATGCGGACCTGCTCCGGCGCGAGCCAGGTCGGGAACGCACCGGCAAAGTGCTCGGTGATAACGCCGATGAAGCGCTCGATAGAGCCGAGAACGACGCGGTGAATCATGACCGGACGATGCTTCTCGCCGTCTGCACCCGTGTACTCCAGCTCAAAGCGCTCGGGGAGCTGCATATCGAGCTGAATGGTGCCGCACTGCCAGGTACGGCCGATGGAGTCCGCCAGATGGAAATCGAGCTTCGGGCCGTAGAACGCGCCGTCACCCTCGTTGACAACGTAGTCCTTGCCGATTTCGGTGATGGCCTCTGCCAGCGTCTTTTCCGCGAACTGCCAGTCCTTGATGTCGCCCATGTGGTCCTCCGGCATGGTGGACAGCTCGATCTGATAGGTCAGACCGAAGGTCGAGTAAACCTCGTCGAACAGACGGACGACGTTCTTGATCTCGTCCTTCATCTGGTCCCAGGTCATGAAGATGTGCGCGTCATCCTGGGTGAAGCAGCGGACGCGGAACAGGCCGTGCAGCGCACCCGACAGCTCATGACGGTGCACCAGACCCAGCTCGCCGACGCGCAGCGGCAGCTCCTTGTAGGAATGCGGCTGAGACTTGTAGACGAGCATGCCGCCCGGGCAGTTCATCGGCTTGATTGCGTAGTCCTCGTCGTCGATGACGGTGGTGTACATATTCTGCTTGTAGTGATCCCAGTGGCCCGAACGCTCCCACAGCTTGCGGTTCAGAATCATCGGGGTGGAAACCTCAACGTAGCCGTAGCGCTTGTGAACCTCGCGCCAGTAGTCGATAAGGGTGTTCTTGAGAATCATGCCATTCGGCAGGAAGAACGGGAAGCCGGGGCCTTCCTCGGTCAGCATAAAGAGACCCAGCTCCTTGCCGAGCTTGCGGTGGTCGCGCTTCTTCGCCTCTTCAAGCATATTGAGGTACTGGTCGAGCTCGTCCTTCTTCGGAAATGCGGTGCCGTAGATGCGCTGAAGCATCTTCTTGGACGAGTCGCCGCGCCAGTAAGCGCCGGTCACGTTCATGAGCTTAATGCCGTTGCCCTTGACGCGGCCGGTGGAGTCCAGATGCGGACCTGCGCACAGGTCGGTGAACTCGCCCTGCTTGTAGAACGAAATCGTCGCGTCCTCCGGCAGGTCGCGGATAAGCTCTACCTTGTACGGCTCCTCGCGCTCCTCCATGAACTTGATGGCCTCTTCACGCGGCAGCTCGAAGCGTTCGAGCTTCTCCTTCTCCTTGCAGATCTTGCGCATCTCGGCCTCGAGTGCGTCGAGGTGCTCCTGCGTGAAGGAGAACGGCGCGTCAAAGTCGTAGTAGAAGCCGTTGTCGATGGATGGACCGATGGCCAGCTTGACCTCCGGGTACAGGCGCTTTACCGCCTGCGCGAGAATGTGGGATACCGTGTGGCGATAGGTATCGCGGTATTCCTTGTTCTCAAACGTGTACTTGTTGTCTTCGGACACTGTAAATCATACCTTTCTTGTAATAATATTGCTGTTGTACTGCTGTTTTTGCTTGTCTGCACGGGTTTGCACGGCGGCATGGGGTCATGCCGCCCTACGGAGAGGGGTAAACCGGGTTGCGAACCGTGTTCGATAAACATACAGGTATCCCGTAGGGCCGGATGACCTCATCCGGCCGTTTCGACCGTCTGCACGCCGTTACAGGCGGCGCGGATAAACCGGTGTGCCTGCCGTTACACGGCGGGCTGAGGGCAGCCCGCCCTACGGGCGCGTGGACGGAAAAATCTCGATAGAATACAAAAAACGCCCACCCCATCTCTCAGGGGTGAGCGATTGCCCACGGTACCACCCTGCTTGCAGAACGGAAAGTTCTGCCGCTCGGAGCCTGTAACGCAGGCGAAGCGGCGCAGCTTACCTGCCCCTTGTACGGGGCCGTTCGGCGGCGCGGCTCGGGAACCGGTAGGGACTGTCAGTCGGTCGCTGCGGACGCTCTCAGCCGCGTCGTCCGCTCTCTTGCAGCGCCGATGGAAAAGGACAATCCGATTTTCCGTCAAAGCCTTTGGGTATCGAAATTATATGATTATTTTATACTCTGCGCCCCGGTTTGTCAACCGGTTTTTGCAGGTTCTCGCTCAGCATTTGAGTGCGGGGTCGGTGATGTTCTTCGTAATACGCTCGTAGAAAGACCGCTGCTCGTCCATCGAGCCGAACGTTTCAAAGGGCACGATGATGGCCGAAAACTCATCGACGAAGATGAAGTAGTGCTTGTCGTCGGATGCCGTGCGCTGCACCGCGTCGTACCGGTAGACCGTGTCCTCGTTCTCGCCGCGGAGCTCGAAGTCATCGTCGCGGAGAGTGAGCGTCTTGGGGCCGCAGAGCTGCTTGTTCTTCGCGTTTTTGAGTATTTTCTCGACGTTCTTCACCATCTTGTGGCGCATATACCACGGTGTTCCGAAGAAGCACGCCGCCGCGAGCGCAAGATACACAAAGCCGGAAACGACCGTCAGTGCGTGCAGCCAGTACATGAGCACCGAGCCGCCGATGATAACGATGATGGCCGTCGCCACCCGCATCATCCAAATCGACCGCTGCACGACCGCGTTGTTGTTGAAGTAGTTCAGGTTAAAGTCGATGTAGTCCTGTTTGGTTATGTTGTAGTTGAGTTCCAAGTTGTTATCTCCCTTATAATTTCTGCCTGTCGTTTTACCCGCCTGCACCACGTTACGGCGGCGCGGATAAACCGGTTGCCTGCCGTTGCACGGCGGCATGGGGTCATGCCACCCTACGGTAGACATTTAACAATATGTGTGACCGTATGCTCCCGTTTTTCGTTTGTGCACCCGTAGGGCGGGGTGCCCCCACCCCGCCGCAGGTAACGGCGTGCATAGATTTACAGGCGGCCATATTTAAGCGTAATACGCCACCTTGACCAGCTCCTCCGGCGTCGTTACGCCCTCTCTTACGAGGGCAACGCCCTTGTCGCGCAGGAACTGCATATTCTGCGTTCTCTTTGCGTACTCTTCGAGCTCATCGACCTCTGCCCCGCGCGAAATCATGCGGCGCATCTCGCGGTCGATGGATACGATTTCATGAATGGCGATACGTCCCCGGTAGCCGGTGCCGCTGCACTGGGTACAGCCGGTTCCGCGCGTGACGAACTCGACGTCCTTGCCGAGCAGCTGCTTCTCTGCGGGCGTTGCCGCCATCTTGCGGGCGCAGTGCGGGCAGACCTTGCGCATCAGGCGCTGCGCGACGATGCCGACGAGCGAGTTTGCGATAAGATAGCGGTCAAGACCCATGTCCGCGAGTCGCACGATGGACGAAATCGCGTCGTTCGTATGCAGGGTCGAGAGCACGATATGGCCGGTAATCGCGGCGCGGACGGAAATCGAGGCGGTCTCGCCGTCGCGCGTCTCGCCGACCATGATGATGTCGGGGTCCTGACGCAGCAGCGCACGCAGACCGTTCTCGAAGGTCATGCCCGCGACCGGGTTCACCTGCGTCTGATTGACGGTGGGCACGTTCTTCTCGACCGGGTCCTCGATGGTCGAGATGTTGACCGGGCGGTGCGACAGGTATTCGAGCACCATGTAGAGGGTCGTGGACTTGCCCGAGCCGGTGGGTCCGGTGATGTAGATAATGCCGTTCGGGCTGTTCAGCATAGGCAGAAACCGCGCGTAGCTGTCGTCGTCCATGCCGAAGTGGGCTGCGTGGTCGATAGCACCCGCGCTCGCAAGGACACGGAGAACCGCCTTCTCGCCGAACACGGTCGGGAGAATGGACACACGGATGTTGACAAACGAGCCGTTCGCGCGGATGCGGAAGTGGCCGTCCTGCGGCAGGCGGCGCTCCGCGATGTCGAGGCCTGACATGATTTTGATGCGGGCGATAAGCGGCTGCTGGATGCTGCGCTCAAGGGTGACGTACTCGACGATAACGCCGTCGAGGCGCATTCGCACGCGGGTGTTCTTCTCGAACGGCTCGATATGGATATCGGACGCGCCGGTCGAAATCGCGCGGTCGAGCAGCGAGTTTAAGAGCTTGACGATTGGCGCTTCCATGTCGCCGTTTTCGCTCTCCTCGAGCTGTACATACTCGGCCTCGGCGTTCGCCGCACCGAGATTTGCCTCGTTTGCGGCCTCTCGTGCGCCGACCTCGGCGTAGTAGTAGGCGATGGCTTTCTGAAGCGGGGCAAGCTCACTCAGGCGCACAAGCGTCTCCTTGCCGGTCAGCTGGCGCACCTCTTCGAGCGCGAAGTAGTTGAGCGGGTCGTTCGTCACGACGACAAGCTGCTCGCCCTCGAAGCCGACTGCGAGAAGATTCTGCCGCTCGGCAAGCTCACGCGGGATAAGCGCGGTGGCCGTGAGGTCGGGCGTCAGCGAGCCGATGGCAACGATGTCGAGGCCGAGCCTCTGCGCGAGTGCTTCGAGCACCTGACTCTCGGTGACAAAGCCAAGCTCGATGAGAATCTGACCCACGCGCTTGTCGCGGTGCTCCTTCTGATAGGCGAGCGCCTTGTCCATCTGGTCGGATGTGATGTAGCCGCGCTCCATCAGCACCTCGCCGATGCGAAGATTGGTTTTCATGCCCCTGCCTCCTCCGGAATGCACATATAAAGGTCTATCGCCGCGTCAATGGTGTTCGTCGTGACGGCGGTGACGTTGTTTTCGATAACGTGGCTCTTCGCAACCGTGAAGTCGGTCACGCGCAGACCGCCAAAGGTGCGCTCCATCTCATCGAGAAACGCGAGCCAGTCCTCGGTTTTGCCCGTGGCTTCGAGGCTTGCCTTGCCGATATGGATGTAGCGCGGCGCAGATGCCTCGGGAGCGCTGTCCGTGCTCGCGCTGTCGGTCGTCGAGCTGTCCGAAGTGTCTGCGCTGTCGCTCTCGGCGTCCTGCGTCTGCATATCGGGCGCAAGGTGGCGCGTAGCCGGACTGATTTGCATAGGGCGTGTAGTCGGTGGTGTAGCGCCTCAGCTCGCCGTCCAGCACCTCGGAAAAGGACTTCGCCAGCTGATAGCACCGCTCACGCCCGACCTTGCGGTTCGCTCTGGCGAGCAGGAGCGAGGACGAATAGGTAAGGCTGAGCGCCAGACCGATGATGAGGGCGACCGCACAGAGCGCCACGATAAGGGAAACGCCGGCGCGTTTGTTCTCGCGCAGCGTGCGCCACCCTTTTCGTATCCGCTGTATCATGTCGGCCGCCCTCCTTTCTCAGTTGAATGTGTGCCGTGTGGTGTTAGAGGCCGTGTAGGCGTCGCTGACACCGGTGAGGTTCTTCTGTACGTTGGCGTTTACCGAAACGCCGACGGTCTGTACGGATACAGACGGAAGCGTAACGGTCGTGCCGTTGTGGTCGGTGAGACGCGATACGTTCGGCAGATAAAGCGTGCAGGTGCCGTCCTTCACCGTCAGAAGTGTGTCAAGGGAATAGGTGTAGAAGTAGCTGTTCGAACCGCCGGTCTGCTGGCCGCTGATGGACGCGCCCTGATGCAGGGTGTAAACGCCGTCCGTTGCGGTGAGCGTTGTCCACGCGCCGTTTTCGAGTCGCTCTACGTCGTTCGGAAGAATGCGTATCTGGGTGTACTCGGTCTTGCCGTCCTCTCTGCGGTTCGTGAGCGTCAGCTCGTAGACATCCGCGAAGCGGACGCTCGGCCACGAGATAACCGTGCGGTAAGCCTTCCAGCGGCGCGTTGTCATGCCATGGTCGGCGGAAGCGCCGGTCTGGACCGGAAGCTCGGTCTCGCTCTGGTCGATGACGGTCGCGGGCGCGTCGAGCTTCGCCTTTGGCAGCTGGAATACCGCAGCCGGACTCCATGCGGAGCTGACCTGACCGCCGAAGGACGAGATGCGGGCGTAAACCGTGATGTTCTGTCCCGCGTAAGCCGGGTCGAGTCCGGTGAGCGGACGGTAATAGCTGCCGTCCGAGGCGGCGGTCATCTGCGAAACGTCGTAGACTGCGCCGTTCGGCAGGTTGGCCCGGAACAGATAGGTCTTGGTACTCTGGTCGGCGCCCTGCGGCGTCGTGATGGCCTTAAGTGTGCCGTCCGCGAACTCGTCCATGGTGTAGGCGCGGTCTGCGTCCCAGTTCACCTTCCACGAGAGCTCGGGCGCCGGAATGCGGCTCGGTACATCGAGAACGAGCGAAACGCCGTTCGGGCTGTCCGCGAAACCGCTCGACGGCGCGGCCTTCGCCACCAGATAGAGGGTAAGCGTCTGACCGGCGTACTCTTCCAGGTCGAGCTTGACCGAATCGCTGCCGCTGTGCTGCTGGACGGTCGCGAGAGGCTCGTTGACGCCTGCGGCGTGAAGCTCATACGCCGAGAGACCGGTCTCGTTCGAGATGGGCGGCCACGAGAAGGTATAGACAAGCTCGTTTACGTCACCGTTGACGGCGGACGGCTGACCGGGCGCTTCCAGACGCTGCTGAACGCTGTACTCGCGCCTGCCGGAAAGGCCGATCTTCGTGCCGCTGCCGATGCGGGTGACTTTAAGCTCTACGCTGTCGAACTGCCAGCTGTCCGCCGGAATACGCAGCGAGTGCGCGGTATCCGTCGTGTAATACTCGCCGGTCGGGATGGTGACGCGCGTTTCGCGCACGCCTCCGTCCGCGTCGGTTTTCTTCGAAATGCCGGTCAGCTCTACGCGGTAGTGCATATCCGTGCGGTTCGCCGTCGAGGTATCCCACTTAAATGTATAATACATTATGCGGAAATTGTCAACGTCTGTCGTAAATTCGATGGCGGCCGTCGGGTCGAGCTGCGGCTGCGGAAGCGCGGTAACGCTGAGGTTCTGTGTGCGGATGCAGTCGGAGAACGCGCTGCTGTTCGCGAGAACGGTGCTGTAAACCGTCTGCGTCTTGTCTGCCTGCGGCTCGTCGTCGTAGGGGTCGGCGTAAGTGACCGATGTGACCTGTCCGCCGACCGAAGCGTCCGCGCCGTAGGTGTAGACCGGGCCGAGACCGGAGGCTGCGTACCACGCGCGTACCTTGAGGTTCTGCGCACTGAAAAGCGCCTTCGGCAGTCCGGTAAAGGAAACCGAAACGTCGCTGCCTGCCGCAATCAGCACGTCGCGCTCCGCGAATACGGTCTCGCGTCCGGAGAGCGTGCCGACCAGTTCTACGCGGTAGACAGGCGGCGTGGTCGCGCCCACGGTGGAGTTCGTGAGCGTCGCCGTTACCGTGAAGTCGTCAAGCGTCGTGCCGTCGGTGCTGATCGACTTGAAGGTCGGCTTGATCTCGGGCATTCCGCTTGCCGGGGTGAAAATCGGGGTGTTGACCGAAACCGGTGCAGGAGTCTGACTGTTCGTTTCGGAAGCCGAGGCGGTGGCGACCATCTCGCGCACGCCCAGACCCGCAATCGAGTACGACGGCGCGTTTGGCGTCAGCGTAAAGCGCTGCTGATCGACCTGAACCGTCACCGCGGCGTTGTTGAACGCACGGTAGTCCTCGGCATTTACGAGCGTGTAGCGGTAGGTGTTCGAGCTGCCGGAACGGATAAGCTGAATGCGTACATCCGGCTTCGGCAGGAACGCGGTGTTCTGCATGGTGCCCTCGGTGGTGCCGGACGCCAGAACGTCCTCAAACAGGCTGACCGCGCGGACCTTGATAGTGATTTCGCCGCCTGCGGTCTGCTGAAGCAGCTCGCTCGAAAGCGTGAAGCTGCCGGTCGTGACCTTGGAAACGTAGCCGCCCTTGCCGTCCGGCTCGCCCTGCCCCATCTCGCGCGGGATAAAGCGCAGACCGGAGAGAACCGGCTTGCCGTTGACATACACATCGCCCTCATAGTAGAGCGGACGGCTGTCGTTGGTGATTTCGACGGTGAACGAGTTCTTCTCGCCCTGCTTGAGCAGCACGCTGTCCGGTGCGTCCATGCGGCCGTTCGTCGTGCGCTCGGTGCGGTGGTAGTAGGTGCGGATGTAGGTATCGAGGTCAGAGTGCTTCGCACCGATTCCGATCTTTCCGTTGGTGAATACATCGGAGTACGTTGGCGGCAGCTCGAAGAGCACATGACCGGTCTGCGTGATCGTGCCGTTCACACGGGAATGAACCGTGCCGTCCTTATCGAAGTAAGCGCTGTCCTTCGTGTATTTGTACGGGAGCCAGAAACCGTCCGTCGAATTAAGGTTATCCGGTTCCGGTGCGCCGCGCAGTGCAAGAATCTGGTTGTTATCCGCTCTGCGGGCAAACTCGACCATGCGGGCATAACCGAGCGTGGTCGTCCGGAGATTTTTCGGCGCGGTGACGTTCGCGGTCAGCGTGGGAGTGCTTTGTGCTCCGTCTGCAATCACGCCGTCGTCGATGCTGTAATCGAAGAAGTAGTTGTCGCCGATCAGTTGTGGAGACATTTTCATCGAGTGGGCCGGACTTGCAAGAGAAACGATATTGTTGCTCTGTGTCGAGGTGTTGGTACTGTCGAAGGTAGACGAGAAGCAGCTCTGGATATAGGTCTTATAGTCACCGCCCGTGTAGCGGTCGCCGAAGATGCCGGCCGCAAAAAGTCTGCCGCCGCCGTACTGTCCGCCCTGAAGCACGGCGGCGTAGTTGCGGCAGCGGTTGATGTTCAGAACGATGTTCTTCGTTGCGCGTTTTACGCCGTTTACATCTGCGTGATCGGTCGAAAGGAAGCCGACGATACCGGACGCCATGGACGAAGAGTAGATCTTGACGCTTGAACCGTTGACGCAGTCCTCAACGTTGATGGTGAATGTCTGCGCGTCCGTGCCGTTCGAGCTGTTGTACGCGGTGACGTTGCCGAGAATACCGGCGCTGTCGTTCGCGCCGTTGCCGTTGATGCCGCCGCTGAGATAGATACTGCCGTGGTTCTCACAGGAGAGAATGTTGAAATCCTGATTGGAAGAGGCGTGATAGAGCTGCGCGACGATGCCGCCGGACGCGCCGACCCAGCTGCTCTTGAACGTCGTCTGGAGCAGGCCGTAGTTGCGGCAGCTTTCAATCGTGCCGCCGTTGCCCGTCCACTGGCCGATAATGCCACCCGAATAGTGGGTGTGGTAGCAGTAGACCGTGCCGTAGTTGACGCAGCCGACGATCGTCCAGTTTTCGGTGGTCTTGTTGGACTGCGTGCCAATGATGCCGCCCGCGAAGCGGTCGGATCTGTCGCTTACGAGCTGACGGCCGACGAACGACTGGTTGAACAGGTAGCGCAGCTCCTTTTCGGTTTCGTTCATGCCGATAATACCGCCCGTACCGACGCCGATACCGGCCGACTTGTTGACGAGCAGCCAGTTGCCGCTTGCGCAGCGCTCCATCGCGCCGGTGGGTGCGTTGTAGCCGGTGATGCCGCCGAGGTTGCCGTTCGAGGATACAATCATCTGCATCGAGCGGCCGGAAGCGACTGCGTCGCCCGAACTGTAAGACATCTTTTCAACGTCCGCGCCGTTACTCCACGTGAGCCAGCTGGTGTCCGGCTTGCGGACCTCGCTGTTCGAAGCGTTCGCATTGTGAACGATGAGGTTCGTGGCGCTCTTTGCGCTCGCAACACCCGAAACGCCGGACATGAGGGCTGCCGTGCTCGCGTCGCCCGAATCGGTGATGCTGCCGTTGTTGTAACCGGCTACGCCGCCGACCATGCCGTAGGCGACCTTGATGCTGCTGGAGGCGCTGTCCGTGCTGCGGATAACGCAGCCGGAAATCTCGCCCTCGCTGTCGTTCTTGCCCGCCACGCCGCCGATGTGCGCGGAAAGCTCTTCCTTCTGCGCGGCGGTGCTGGTCGCGGTCGCGGTGTATACGCCGGTGACGTCGATGGTGACGTCGCTGACCTCGTCGTCCGTCAGACGCGCGTTGTTCCGCCCGACGATGCCGCCGTAGCAGTTGCCGGTCGAGGCGGAAGTATTCTGGCTGATTTTGCCCGAGAACGAGCAGCCGGTGACGGTGCCTTTCGCGGCGTTCTCGCCGGTGACGCCGCCGAGATACTGATACCCGGTAAAGTCCTTGAAGCTCGTGACAACGGCGATTTTCTGCACTGTGCCGCCGCTGTTGCAGCCGACCGCGCCGCCCACCGTGAGCGAACGGGAGCTGAAGCTCAGCACCGGCTGCTCGGAAATCACGGCGGTCCGGTTCTTGACCGCATCGTCCGTGCGGCGGACCGTGCCGTAGTTTATGCCGGTGAGCGCACCGGCGACGGCGGCCTCGCCCGAAAGCGTAACGCCCTTCCCCGGCGTGCAGTTTTCAATGACAGCGCCCGGGTGGTTTACCGCCGTGACCGCGCCGCTTTCCTGTACGCCAAGGCTGGAAATCTTAGTGTTCGCAACCGTGCACGTGCTGATGGTGCCGCGGTTTTCCGCCGCGATACCGGAGGCGTAGCCGTCGCTGCCGGAAATCGTGCCGCCGGTCGTTCTGCACTGCGAGACCGTGCTCTCAGCCGCGTTTTCCGCAACGATGCCGCCTGCGGTGTTCTTGTCCGCGATAACGGACGCACAGCGGTTTTCGATGTACGAGAGGCTTGCGCTCCCCTCCTGCGCACCGACCGCACCGCCTGCCGCGCCGCCGGTCGCACGAACGAGCCGCGCTTCGCTGACGAGAAGTGCGGAAGCCGTGCCGCTGAGCGTGCCGCGGTTGATGCCGACGATGCCGCCGACCTTTTCCGCGCCGCGAACGGTCAGATGGCTGTCCGCCGCAATGATGCGCGAAGTGGATTCCTTCACCGGAATATTCAGCCTGCCGCTCGTCATGTTGACGCCGATGAGGCCGCCTGCGGCGGTGCCGGTGCTGCGTACCGTGCGGCTTGCGTCGGAAACCGCGCCCGTGATGGTGAGCGTACCTGCGTTCGCGCCGGTGACGCCGCCGATATTCATCGCGCCGGTCACGTTGGCGCTGCATGTATTCGCCGAAAGCTGGCCGCCGTTCAGGTTGATACCGGCCACGCCGCCGACGTTGCGCCGTCCGGTGACGGTCGTGCCGCTCTTAGTCGAGCAGGCCGTTACCGTGCCGCGTGCGTACCGGGTGTTATTATAGGTAATCGTGTCGCCACTGCCGACGTTCAGGCTGACGATGCCGCCCACGCAGTCCTGCGTTGCGGAGCCCATGCTGCCCGCGAGCGTGCAGTTCAGCACAAGACCCTTGTTGAGGCCGACCACGCCGCCGAGCGCGGTCAGACCGTTCATGGTGCCGGTGTTCTCACAGCGGTCAATGACGTGTGTTCTGCCATTTACGCCGATGATGCCGCCGACGATGTGGGCACGGAAGTCGCTGCCCTCCTGGGCGCTGAGCGTGTTAGCCGCATCGCTGTAACCCGAAGCGGACAGATACGAGATCAGGTTCACGCCGTTCTTCAGTGCGGAGTTCTCCGCGTTCCGGAAACGACCCTTGTTGAGGCAGTTCGTAATGAGAAGCAGACTGTTGTCCTCCGCCGCGCCGACGATGCCGCCTGCGCAAGCACCCGCCGCAATCGTCATATCATTGGAAGCAATCCTAGGGGTGCCAGTGTTCGCGGCGTTGGTAATCGTGAGAAGATGCGTGTTCTGCGTTGCGGTAACAGCGGTCGGGATATTACCCTGTGCCGTGTTGATTTTCGGAAGCAGACCGGTCAATGTGCCACTCGCAAGCTCACTTTCGAGCACGGTTTCGAGCGTCTGACCGTTCAGCTGCGCATCGGTATAGGTGCGGTGGTAGCCGATGAGGCCGCCGCAGAAGCTGTCCGCCGAAATCGTGCCGAGGCTGTTGCTGACCGTCAGGTGGTCGAGCGTTGCGTCCTTCGAGAGCGCGACAACATCCGCGCCGATCGCGCCGCCGACGAAGAAGCGGCCGGAAACCGCCGCCGGACGGATGGTCAGAGCATTATCGCCGTCAAGCAGCGCCTCGGAGGCGTTGAGGCCGACCAGACCGCCAACGCAGTCACCCGATGCCGCCACGCGGCCGCCGATCAGCTCGTAGCGGGTTGCATTCAGCGTGCCTTCATTAAAACCGACCACGCCGCCGACAAAGTTTCGACCGACAACGATCGCCGATACGCTTCGCGCGGAGAGCGTTCTGTCGCTGCCGTTGAACGTGATTGCACCGCGGTTGATACCGGAAATGCCGCCTGCAAAGTCGCCGATGGCGTTCCACGAGGTCACAAGGTTGTAAATCTCGTTGTGCGTGTCCGAAATATAGCTTGCGCAGTCGGTGATTTTCGCGCCCTCCGCGTTTTCACCGACAATACCGCCGATATACTTGCCGTAGCCGGCCACAACGCCGGTATTGACGCAGCGTTCGATGACCGAGCCTGCACTGTTCGAGCCGATGATGCCGCCGACATAGGTGTTGCCGATGACGTAGCTTGCGTTGGTCGTGACGTTGGCGGCAGAAAGATAGCTGCCGGTCGAGCCGGACAAACCGCCGATGATGCCGCCGACGTAATCATCGCCCAGCACATAGCCGCCCGAGCCGGTCGAGCAGTTATGGAGCTGTCCCTGCTCGGCATAGCCGACAATGCCGCCGACATACCGGCCGGTCAGGTATTTCCGCCGGTCGGCCTTCGTGCCTTCAAAGGTCAGCCTGCCGCGTCCTGCGCTGCTCGTGCAGTCCTGGAGCACGACGTTTTTAGCGTAGCCGACAATGCCGCCGATGCAGTGTCCCTCACGGAACTGCACAGCGAGACCGGTATCGTTCGTGGCATCGCGTGACGCAACGACCAGACCGAGGTTATCGCAGTCTGCGAGCGCCGGGGTGTCGGAATGCGCCGCCGCATAGCCTGCGATGCCGCCGACCGAGCGGTCGCCCGTGACGGACGCACGGTTTTCCGAGCCGGTGAGCGATGCGCCCTCAGCAATATCCGCATAGCCTGCGATACCGCCGATGCCGCCGCTGACCTGACCGGTCGGAAGAACGCCGGATACGCTTCCGTCGGCAAAGAGACCGGTCGCCTTGTCGCTGCCCGTAACTTTCAGTACGCCGACGACACCGCCGATGCCGTGCGGCTGGTTTGCGGTATCGGTGAGCGAAGCGCGAATACTGCTGCTTTCGGCAACAGAAATGCTTTTCAGCACGCCGTCGCTCAGTCCGCAGACCGCACCGGCGCCGAGATAGCTTCCGTTTTCGACCGCAAGCTGCGCGTTTGCCATGCGCAGACCGGAAATCGTGCCGTGGTTCTGCGCGAACAGACCGAGATATTTCGGCTGCCCGTTCGACGGCTCCGACGGCGTGGAAGTGTTGTCGAGCTTCACGCCTTCAATCGTGTTGCTGCCGGTCAGCAGAGCCACTGCCCTGCCGAGTAGGCCGCCGCTACCGTCGAGCGACTGGTCGGCTCGAAGCTCGGGGACGGTCGGGAACGCAGGAGCGCTCTGCACCGTCAGAGAGGAACTGGTTGCGCCCTCGGGCGTCTGCGTGGTCGTGATGCCGTAAACCGTGACGTTGCTGCTGTTCCAGTCAAGCGTGCGCGTGCTCACGGTAAATTCGGAAGCGTTATTGATGTAGCGGATGTTAGAGAGATGACGGAACGCGGTGATACCCGCCTTGTCGGCCGTTGAGCTGTCCGCAAACATCGTGTTCGCCTCGTTGGACTTGGTTTCGGCGCTTTCGCGGTATTCGCTGGCGTCGTCGCCCATGTTTTCGTAGGTCGGAGAGGCCTTTACCGTGGCGTAGATGTCCATCGGTGTGTCAAATCCCGCGAAACGGGTGATGCTGGTGCTGTTCTCCGGCACCCAGTCAGGGTGCTGACGGAGCGTTTCCGTGAGGTCTGCGTTCATCATTGCATCGAGCGTCAGTGTAAAGCGCCCGGTCTCGTAACGCAGCGGGAACACATATTTGCTTGTTTCGGTGCTGCTTTTTAGCTTTACGTCAAGAAGCGGCGCGGTGCTGCCGTGGAGGTCTGCCAGACGGAGACCGGAAATCGTCATCAGCGGTGAGGAACTGTCGCCCTTCTTGTAGAAATTGATGGTGTACTCAACGTCAAGATCCTGATGCTTGGAGTTGGAGGCCCAGTTCAGGGTCAGCGCCTCGTCGTTCAGCAGGTTGAGCGAGGTGATCTTGAGGCGTACCGGCTTGAGATCCGCCATGTTGGCCGTATCCTCGACCGAATAGTAGCCGAGCCGTTCGGCCTTTCGCGTGTCGTAATCGCGCTTATCGCCGTCGATACAGAGCTGACCGACGTGGTCGCCGCCCTCGTGCGAGTAGTACAGTCCGTCGCAGTTCGTGCCGTAAAAGACCGAATAGATCTGACCGGACGTAATGTCGATTTCGAGGCAGATGGCAGCGTCGAGCATGCTCTTGTCGTAAATATCGGTGTCGAGCAGCTCAGTGAGCAGCGCGCCGTCACCGCTTTTCGTTTCTTCGCCGTACTCGCCGGGGGCAAGACGGAGCGCATAGATGCTCTGCTGCTCATCGTCATCGGGGAAGCTCTGCGTGCCCTGCTGCTCGATGTCGAGCGCAAGATCCTCCCAGTCCCCTCCCGTGCGGTGATACGTCAGCGAGGATTCCGCTGCGAGATACATGGTTTTGGCGTAGGAGTCGTTGCGCCGGAATTGTGACAGATGGATATAGGCGGAAAGTCCGGGGATGGCGATGCCGAACAGGATTGCCATAATGCCCAGAACAACCATCAGCTCCACAAGCGTGAAGCGTTTTTTGAAATATTTCGTTACGCTCCCCTCCTTTTGTGCGGGAAGTATGCGTGCACATGAAAAAAGCTGCGATGAAAGCGCAGCCGTACCGGTTGTGCAAAGCAGAAAACATTCTCGTTTGCATCGAGAAACACTGGTACAGATGAACGGTACGGAGTCTCCTTAATTTTCAGCAAAATTCCGTATAATTCTATATTGCATAAGTAGGTTTTCAGCTAATATTGTAGCAAATCAGCAGGAAAATGTCAAGGTGAGCGGATGGCGGAAATATCGAGTACATTCGCTCGTAAAAAGGGACGTTTGCACAGAAAAATTCTCGAAAATACAAAAAAGCTGTTCCCTCTTTCGAAGAAACAGCTTATCTGGTCCGAGTGACAGGACTTGAACCTGCGGCCTCTTGACCCCCAGTCAAGCACGCTACCAGCTGCGCTACACCCGGATTTTTTGTAAGGCCTCAAACCTTACTTATTTATTTTATCAAACAGCTAAGGAAAAGTCAAGCATTATTTTCAGGAAAAACAAAGTTTGTGAGGCGGAGCCAAAAAAGAGCGCAGCCCCTGCGTTTCGGACTGCGCTCTCCCCTGTTCAGTTTGCCTTCTGGCGGGTGGAATAGTGGAACTCTACCTGCTTGGATCTGATGAATACGCTCAGCTTTTTGTAGACGAGCATGGTGATGACGGTCAGGATTGCGCCCTTGATGAGGTTGAACGGCAGCACGCCGATGAGCAGATACATACTCATGCCGGTGATATGCGGATTGACAGCCGAGCAGAGCTCGAAAATCGCATCCAGATTCCAACCCATGCCGTTGACATAGAACGGGATGATCAGGAAATAGTTGGTCAGCATGCCCATGCACGCCATAGCGACCGAACCGGCGGCGCAGCCGACAACCGCCATCTTGCGGGTCTTGTGTGCGCGGTAAATCAGAACGGCGATGATAACGAGCGTGGACAGCATCAGGAAATCGGCGGCCTCACCCGAACCGGCGGTCTGCGTTTGGGTCAGGTGGATGAGGTCCTTGATGCCGATCATCGTGATAGCCGGTGCGATGCCGAGAATGAACGCGCCGACGAGCACGACAGCGCCCGAGAGATCAACCTTGAGAAACGGCGGCATGAACGGAATCGGAAACTCGAAATACATCATGATGGTCGCAATCGCCGCGAACACCGCCGTGCACGTGATTTTTTTTGCCTTGGTCATAACAGCTTTCCCCTTTGCGTGTTCTGTTTTTCGGTCGGCTGACCGAGGGAAAACAAAAGCCCTCAGGAGATAGCTCCAAAGGGCATACAGACGTACCGAGATACACCGGTTTCTCTCATCCGGACTATGACCGTCGGTCGGGATTCACACCCGTCATGCCTTTCGGCTCGCAGACTATCGGGACTTGCGCCCGTTTACTGCCGGTGGAGACTTTCACTCCGCCCTGAAACAGAACATCTATTAGATTTATGGCAATACCGCATAATTGGACAAGAGCGATTTGCGAGTAGATTTTGCGTACTGACGGGGCGCGGTTTTGCGGTAATACTTGACGTATTACCGTGAAATCGCAACAAAGTCAGGGCACAAAATTTCCGCAAAGCGCCGCAGCTTTCATTGTGCGGTGTTGCCTTTATATTATAAGCCGCTATATGCCGTCTGTCAATCCTCCCTGCGGAAAACTCTTGAGAACTTCTTCGAGCTGCTGACGGGTGCCGACGGCGTTGATGAACTCTAAAAGCGCGTTCGTGGTCATGTGCGCGGGCAGGTCGAGCGCTTTGAGTACCGCTGTGCGTCTTGCGGCGCTGTCGGGGCGGCCGGACAGACCCCATTCGAAGAAATCTGCCTTGGTGATTGGCTTTTCGGTCGCAGCGGCGTCCTCTTCTCCCTCAAATGTCGCGCCTGCGCGGCGAAGCGCTTCGAGAATGACCTCCGGGCGCATTCCCTCCACGCCGAGTTTGCCCTCCTTGGAGCCGTGCTTCTTGCGGCGCTCCTTGCCGGATATATCGGGCACGTAGGCCTGCTTGATGCGGCCCTGCGGGAGCGAGCCTTTGAGGTAATTGCGGATAACGAACCCCGCGCCGTCGCTGTCGGTCAGAACGATCAGACCGCGTGTTTCCGCGATGCGGCGGATGACCTTGAGCTGCTCCTTGTTGTTGAAGATACGGAAGCCGCCGGTTTCGAGGACAACGGTATCCACCACCTGACGGACGGTGTTGACGTCATAGCGGCCCTCTACGAGAATTGCTTCGCGCAGTTTTATCATGCTTTTTCCCCTTTCAACTCTGCGGCAATCGCGAGCAGCGTCAGTTCGATCTGCTTCTGTTTATCGACCGCGCTTCCTTTCAGGTCCGAGTCGGTCTGTGCGCAGAGCGAGGCCGCGCGGCGCAGCACCGGAAGCGGCAGCCGCCGTGCCGCACTCTGAATTTTTTTTGCATAAAACGGCGACTTCGAGCCTATCATTTCGGAAAGATACCGGTCTCCTCCGCGCGTTTCGGCGCATAGCTTTGCCGCATACAGACGCTGGATGTGGCGCGTGATGGTCGTGAAAATGAGCACCTCGTTGTTTTTCAGGCGGAGCAGGTCGCCCACGAGAGATACCGCCTTGTCGAATTTGCCGTCGGCAATCGCGTCGGTCAGGTCGAACACCACGGCGTCCAGAACCGGAGAGCATACGGCGTCAATGTTGTAGCGCTTGATTTCGCCGGTGGTGGAATGCGCTGCGGCCTTTTCGACCTCGCCCATGAGGTTCGTCAGCGAATTGCCGCACAGGAAAATCATATAGGAGGCGTCGTCGGGCGCAATCGTGCAGCCAAGACTGCGTGCACGGCGCTCGATGTGCTCGATGAGCTCCCTTTCCTCCAGGCGGGAAAACTCCGCGATGCAGGCTACCTTGTCGAGCAGCTTGTAGACCTTGGTGCGCTTGTCCGGCTTGGCCTCCAGAACGTCGAAGTAAAAGACCAGACAGACGTAATCCGGCAGGTCGGAAAGCAGGTCGAGCAGTTTGTCGCCGAAGGCGGCCGGCGGCGCGTACAGATTGAAGTCGGTGACGATGACCAGCTTGCGGTCACTCATGGCGGGATAGCTGTCCACCGCCTCGGTAAGGTCGTCCGGCGTCATGGTTTTGCCGTCCAGTTCGATGAGGTTGAAGTCGGCGAACGTTTCGTCCACGACCTTCGCTTTCAGCTGGCGCAGGCAGTATTCTCTGAGGTAGTCCTCCTCGCCGTACAGAACATACAGCTTCTGGAAGCTGCCCTTTGCGAGGTCCTGCTTGAGACGCAGACGTCCGTTTTTGTTTTGCTTTTCGGCAGCCATGGTGTCACTCCTTTTTGTATCGGCGGACGATTTCGCCGGAAAGATAGGTGCTTTCGCACGAAACATCGCCGTATTGCAGCGTGAAATCCTCATTCCGTGCGGCGATCAGTATATTTCGGGTCTGCATCAGGTGCAGCGCAGCGGTGAGCGTTTTCTCCGCGCCGAGGGCGCTCTGCGAGAGCACCAGTTCGTCTGCACGCGGCAGCTCGCGCGTTTCGGAAAAGTAAATTTCGAGCTGTTTCGGTGTTGCGCTGTGCAGGACGAGCAGCCTGTCCGCAATGCGCACGCCGAGCTTTCCGGCGGTAATCGGAAACACGGAAATGGGCGCGGCGGAGTCGGTGAGCGTCTGCTCGCGGTTGATTTCCTCGGCAGAATACTGCTGGCAGAGCGCGAGAAGCTCGGCGTTCTTTGCACTCTGCGGCACACCGGACGGCACAAGAATGCGCCCGACCTTCACTTTGTCCAGAAGCGCGGGCAGGTCGCGGGCGTGCCCCTGATCGATAGCCGTCAGAATGAGCGTGTCGATGCGGTGCTGTCCGTTCAGCCGCATCCATTCGTGCGTGAGCGCTGCCGCGTTCCGTGCACTCCCCGCCCCGGCGCAGTCGATGAGCGTCATGTGTCCGCGCGTGTCGGAAAGTATGATTGCCTGTCCGGAACCGCACGGCAGACAGGTGATTCGGTACTCCCCTGCCCGAATGACGGTATCCGCAGTGAAAAGTCCGATAACTGCGCAGCACACGAGCGGCAGAACAATGCGCCACCGAACGTGTGAGCCGACCGTCAGCCAGACGAGCACAGCCGCGCCTGCAAGCGCGAGCGCCGCCAGACTGAGCGAGCGCGTGGCGTCAACGGAGCCGAACGGCAGTGAGGCAATGCGCTCGGCGAGAATGAGCAGAAAGCGCAGCAGCAGGCGGAGAGGTACCGCAAAAAGCGGCACGAGCGCCGGGAAAACCGCCGATACGGCGCACAGCAGATAGCCGAGCACGAAGCACACGCCTGCGAGCGGTGCGGCCGGGAGATTGGCGATGAGCGACAGGAGCGACGCGCGACCGAATGTCGCGAGCGAAATCGGGAGCGTAAAAACCGAGGCGCAGACCGTGCAGGTCACCGCGCCGACAGGTACGGCAATCAGCCGCCGCGTCAGCCGGCTGCACTCCGCGAAAGGCGCGGACAGCCGGTGCTGCATGGTCGAGGCAAACAGAAGAAGTCCGAGTGTCGCTGCGAAAGACAGCTGCAAGCTCAGCGAGAAAATCGCGAACGGATTGCACAGCAGGAGCAGCGCCAGCGCCGCCATCAGCGAAATCATGGCGTTGGTTTCGCGGCGCAAAATGAACCCCGCCGCCGCAATCAGGTACATGACGGCGGCACGGATAACCGAGGGTGTCGCGCCCGCGACCGGCACGAACAGCAGGATAAGCGGCAGCGAAAGATAGGTTCCCCACCGCTTTCCGAGCAGAAAGATGCAGAACGCCGCGAGAAACCCGACATGAAGTCCTGAAACTGCGACAAGATGGCTGAGTCCGGCTATGCGAAAGGACAGCGTGTCGTCGTCGGAAAGCTCGGTGCGGTCGCCGAGAAGCAGACCGCGCAGCAGTCCGGCCTCCCTTTCGGGAAGCGCCGCCGACACGGCCGAGCGGCAGAAGCGGGCAATGCGCTGCGGTAGGTAGCGCGGACTGCGCGAGCCGGAGGTGAGCTGCGAAAAGCCGATGGCGTCGCCGTTTTCGTCCTTGTTGAAGGTTGCGGAGATAAAAACGCCGTCCGCCGCGAGATACCGCGCCCGGTCAAATCCGCCGGTGTTTCCGGGCAGATAGAATGTTACGTGCGCCTCGATACGGTCGCCCGCGCAGAGCGGCGTTTCGGTCAGCGGAAGATAGCAGAGCGTGTGAAAGCTGCGTTTTGCGTAGCGGTTCGGCTCGACCCGCAGTTCTGCCCGCTGCGCATCGTCATACACCGAGGCATCTTCGAGAACGGTCGCGCGGATAACCGCACTGCGGCCGCATAGCTCGCGGATCGGCTGCGCGATGTAATGCGTGTACAGGGAAAGCTGCACGAGCGCGAAAGCGGCGGCGCACAGCATGGCGAGCACGGTAAACAGGCGGCGGTGGCGGACGGCAAGCCCTGACCCGAAGAGCAGCAGCGACAGAAGCGCAAGCCACAGAAACGGCGCGGGAGGCTCGAAGCCGAAGCCGACGGCCAGAAGCAGCGCGGTGGCATACGAGGGCACAAGATAAAGAAGCGGTCGCTCGAACAAGGCTCTCCCTCCGTTTCCGGCCCGCCGCAACGGGACAAACTTTCAGTGAAAATTATACCACATAAGACCATGATAAACAAGAGCTGCCCCTGCCGGAAATGACAGGAGCAGCTGCTGCATTATTTATTTGTAACGGTGATGATGCGGATTTTGCCGCCGTCCTCTGCCGTATCGTTCGCGTACAGGGCAAACCTCGTGTAGTTGGACTTCGCGCTCTGGAGCGAGGGCACGAACTCGCGGTTTTCGCTGTCGTAGATGCCGAGGCTGTCTGCGATGGCGTAATAGCCGTCCTTCGTGCGGACGCCGCTCGTGCCGTCAAAGGCTGTGCGCTCTACCGTGTCGATGAGCTTCAGCTTTTTGATGTCGAGCGAGGTGTTGACAACGTTTTCATCGGTAGAATATCCCTTGGGCACTGCGACCGGGCCGCCGGAAAGGCCGCTCGGCAGGCTGAGAACCTTAAAGGAACTCTTTTCTTCCTTGCTGTCCGCCCAGTGACGGAGAACAACTCTTTCTTCGGAATAATGGTCCGGGTCATCACTGGTGGGATCCTTAATCCGTTCGCCATACCCGATACCATACAGCCAGCTTTCGCCGGTCACATCGCCCAGAATGATGTTCGTGATGGTGCCTGCGCTGTCCGTGACGGTATAACGGATGTCGGACGAGGGCACCTTCGCGAGCGAAATGTCGGAGAGTGCAATGCGCGAGAGCGGTGCGCCCGAAATGACTTCCTCGTAGACATTCACGCGCGGCGAAACGGTCTTTGTGCCGAGACGGGCATCGGAAATGCTCCACTCACCCGAAGCCTTGCCGGAGAGCGAGCGCTTGACGAGAACCGCCTTGTCGCCGTTTGTGCTGACGGAAACCAGACGTCCCATCAGGGCGGTTGGCTTTTCGAGCTTGTCGATTTCCATATCGCGCAGCGTCAGGCCGTTCGTCAGCGTGACAGTTGCCTTTTCGCTATCGATATGCGTTACAATGCCCTGCATATCGGCCGAAACCGTGCTTCGCGGGAACGCCGCCGCAACATTGCCGTTTGCGTCAAACAGGAGCGTGATGTAATCCTTGAGCTTGATGTCCTTGAAGTACGCCGCCGCGTTATCCGAGATGGAATAGGAGTTGCCGTACATCTCGACCTTCTGCGGATAGCTGACCGTGGGCGTGCCCGCCTTGTAGCGGCCGCTGAGGCGCGTGTCGGACACGAGCGCCTGCTGTTTTGCGGCGTCAAGCGTTACGACATCATACTTTTTCAGACCCGAACGGTCAATAATTGCGCCGTTCTTGACGATTTTATACTCCGCCGGGATGTTTGCCGAGGTTGCAAGACCGTAGACGAAGGTATTTGCGCTGACGGTGGACGTATTCGGCAGAACGGCGAGAAGCGTGAGCGTTCCGTACTCATTATAATAAGCGTTCAGCGTATCGCCCGGCAGAATGGACGACCAGACCTCGCTCAGGGGGGTCAGACCCTTTTCGCTGTTGCCTGTCTGAGTCGTGCCGGAGATATAGGTCGGCGTTGTGCGGTCGGGGCGGAACGTGCCGGTTTCCGTTACGATGCGGTCAGCGGCGGCGCTTGTGACCTTGTAGGTTTCCTGACGGCTGGCTGTGTCCGGCACCACGCCGACCGCAACGTTTTCGCCTTTCTTGCCGATGACGAGCGTGCCGTAGACGCCGATCAGGCTGCGGTCGAGCGGACCTGCGGTCTTTCGAGCCGTGCCGAGCGTGCCGTTTTCGAAGAACAGCGCTTCATCCGATGCCAGAGAGCTGTCGGTTTCGCCCGTTTCGAGCAGGATGCAGTTCTTGACGGTCGAGGAGGACACCTTGCTGATGAGCGGCTCACCCTCTGCCCCGTTGGCGTAAGTCGCCGTGCCGAGGGTATTCAGCAGCATGGTTGCCGCGTCGCCGCGCGTGACGGGCGTTTTCGCGTCCCGCAGGGAAACGCCCCGGGTCAGACCGAGCGCGTTCGCCTGCGCGATGTAGTCAGCCGGCCAGAACGGGCCGATGTCGCTCTCCTTGTAGCCGAGCATGCGCAGCAGCATGGTGCAGACTTCTCCGTAGGTCAGCGGCTTGTCCGGTCCGAAGGTGCCGTCTGCGTAGCCGCGGATGATGTAGTTGTCCTTGAACTCCGGGTGCCGCAGCGCGGCGTTGACATAGCGTGCCGCCCAGTGCGAGGCGCGGACGTCAGGGAAAATCGTGTAGCTTGCGTAGGGACTCGCGTCGTCGATGCCCATGGCGGTGACGGCGAGCTTGCAGAACTCCGCACGGGTCAGCGAACGGCCCGGCTCAAACCGGCTGTTCCCCGTTCCCTGCATGATGCCGAGCGAGTTCAGGACGGACGCCGTCTGCTGAAGCGAGCCGCTCGAAATGTCGCTGAATACCGCTCCCGCCGGAGCCGCCGCCAGTGCCAGCGTCAGGCACAGGCTGATGAAACGTTTTTTCATATTCTATTCTTACCTTTCTCTCATTGCGTGCGAAGGGCATCAACCGGTTGGAGATTAGATGCTTTGTTCGCAGGATACAGGCCGAAAATGATGCCGAGCAGCGCGGAAAACAGAAATGCACCGATTACAAGTCCCACACTTGGAAGAACGGTGAACTGCTCGACATTCGGCAGGTACATATTCTGCTGGAGCTGACGCGCGAGCATGAATCTGCCGAGCGCCGCCGAGGCGAAGCAGCCGAGAATAATGCCGATAACGCCGCCGCAGCAGCTGACGACCGCCGCCTCGACGAGAAACTGCCCGATAATATCGCGCTTGCGTGCGCCGATTGACATGCGGATGCCGATTTCGCGCGTGCGCTCGGTGACGGATACGAGCATGATGTTCATGATGCCGATGCCGCCGACGAGAAGCGAAATGCTGGCGATGCCGCCGCCGAGCAGCGCCATGAGGTTGCTCGAGGCTTCCTGCTGCTGCTGCGACTGGCTGTTGGAGTAGGCGCTGAAATAGCCGCCGTTCGCCTCGCAGCGCCCCTGCATGAAGTCGGGAAGCGTCTGCTCGGTGAGCGTCTGAATATCCTCGCTGTTCGCGGCCTTGATGATGTACTGGTGGTCGCTCATGCCCTGCGAGCTCATCATGAGGCTTTGCAGGGTGTACGGCATGATGAGCATCTGGTCGTTCGTGTTGAGCTTGCCGCCGTATTTTCCGGCGTAGACGCCGACGATTTCAAAGCTCTTGCCGCCGATGCGCAGATTCTGCCCGATCGGGCTCATCGCACCGAAAAAGTATTTGCGCAGCGTTTCGCCGATGACGCAGACCCGCGCACGGCTCTTGCAGTCCGCCTCGCTGATGTCGCGTCCGGCGGATATCGACATGCTCGTGCACTCTCCGTAGTGCTCGTTGACGAAATACATCTGGAGATAGCCGCTGTCCGAGCCGTTGGAGTCCATCTTCTTGCTGCGGTACTGCACGCCGTCGCTCTGCCAGTCCCAGTACTGCGACTGCGGCGACCATGCGGCGACCTCGTCCAGCGAGTCAAGATATTCCTCGAAATCCTTCCAGTCCTTGTTTTTGGCGCCCCAGGCGTAAACGTCGATACGGTTCGCGCCCATGGCCTCGTATTGCAGGCGCTGCAATTTTGTCGTGCCCTGAATGGAGGCGACGATGGCGATAACGGACGCGACGCCGATGATGATGCCGAGCATGGTGAGAAGCGAGCGGATCTTGTTGTTGAGAATGGACTTGAGCGCCATTCGAACGGTCTGGGTCCAGTTCATGCCCTCACCCCCTCGCTCGGCCGGTCGCTGATGATGCGGCCGTCCTGAATGGTGACGATGCGCTTTGCCATCTGCGCCAGCTTGTTGTCATGGGTGATGAGGATGATGGAAGTCCCCTCCTCGTTGAGCGCGGTCAGCTTGCGCATGATGTCAAGACCGGACGCCGAGTCCAGATTGCCGGTCGGCTCGTCCGCCATGATGATAGGCGGCTTTGCGGCCACGGCCCGCGCGATAGCAACGCGCTGCTGCTGACCGCCGGACATTTCGCCCGGCCGGTGGTCCATGCGCTTTTCCAGTCCCACAGAAATCAGTGCTTCTGTCGCCAGACGGCGGCGCTCTTCCCTGCCGATGCCGCGGTAGATGAGCGGCAGCTCTACGTTTTCGATGGCCGTCAGCGCCGGAATAAGGTTAAATCCCTGAAAGATGAAGCCGATTTCGCGGTTTCGTATCCCGGCGAGAACGGACGGCTTCATGTCGCTCACCGGCTGACCGTCCAGATAATACGTGCCGTAGGTCGGAATATCCAGGCAGCCGAGAATGTTCATGAGTGTACTTTTGCCCGAGCCGGACTGACCGAGAATGCACAGAAACTCGCCCCACGCGACAGACAGCGATATATCATCGAGTGCGCGGACTTCATTTTCGCGTCCCTCGTTGTATATCTTGCTCATCTGCTGTACATCGATCAGCAGCTCGGCGTGTCCGGTTTCCCCCTGCCCGGAGCACATGGGAAGCGTTTTCTCTCTCTGCATATCACTGCCTCCTTACCCTACTGCTGTTCCGCCGCCCATGCCGTTCATGTCGGCGTAGAGGTCGGTCGGTCCGGCGAGAAATACGGTGATTCCCTCGTCAATGCCCCACAGAATCTCCGTATTGGTCGAGTCGGCGATGCCGATTTCGACAGGAACCAGCTGGAAGCCGTCCGGAATGCCCTCGGTGCCTTCCGGGATGGGCAGCGTTTCGTCAAACGGAATTTCGTTGCCGTTTTCATCGGTTGCGGGCTTGGCGAATACGGCGGTTCCCTCTTCGGTGTTGACGATGGCAGACGACGGAACGGTCAGGCAGTCCTCGGAAGAGGCGGTCGTAATTTTGTAATCGACCATCATGCCGCTGTGAATGGACTGTCCCTCAATCGGATCGACCGAAATGACTGCTGAGAAGGTCGGCATGCTGCCCTGACCGCCGCTCGAGTCCTTGTCGGGTTCGAGCGCGACCGATTCGACCGTGCCGGTCAGGTCGAGCTGCGAGCCGTCCGAGTTGTACATGCTCATGATGGCGCTCTGACCGGTCTGAACCGCGCCCATGTCGGTGGACATGATCGAGGCGTTCACGATAATGTCGTTGAGGTCTGCCACGACAACGAGCGGGTCTGCGCCGCTGACCTCCTGCTCCTCGACTGCGTTCATCGTGACGACTACGCCGTCGATCGGAGAGACGACTGTTGCCTGCGAGATCAGAAGCTGAAGCTCGGAAATGCGGGTCTGCTTGTCGGTAACGGCGCTCTGCGCGGCTTGAACCGTGCTCTGCGCGGCGGTGATGGCGCTCTGCGCGTTGCGGACCTCGTCCTGAAGCGCGTCGCTCGACATGCGCATGATCGTGCCGCCTGCGGAATAGGTGCCTGCGCCGCTGTATGCGGTGATCTCGCCGGATACCTGACTCGTCACGGCGACTTCACGGCTGTATTCGAGCGAGCCGGACTCAGCGGGATAGATAACGCCTGCGGTTCCGGCGTTGACCGTGGCGGTCGCGGCCATGCCTTTAGTGAGCGTGCCGGGATTGTTCACGGTGATGTTCACGCGAACGAGCTTGACACCGTCGCTCGAAATGTGGCTGCTCGACTCCACGCTGCTGACAACGCCGCCCACCTCACTCATCGCGGAGGGGATGGAAACCGATGCGTACTGACCGGCCTTGATGGAGCCGCTGTATGCCGCGCTGAAGTAAATGGAGAGCTTCATCTGGCTGTCATTTACGATGTAGCCGAGTGTCTGGCCTTCGCTGACCTGCTCGCCGACGCGGTAGGTGGTGGTTTTGCCGTCCGAGTCGGTGACAGGCGTAAACCGGCCGCTGATGGGCGCGGTCACGGAAAGACGATTCAGCTTGTTCTGCGCGGAAACCAGCGTGTTCTGCGCCTGTGTGACCGAATTCTGCGCCTCAGCGACGGTGCGTTGTGCCTCGACCATCTCTTTCTGCGCGGTTTCGAGTTCCTTGCGCGTTTCGGTCGGGTCAACGGCAACGAGCACCTGACCGGCCACGACCTCGTCGCCCTCGCTGACGAGCACCTGAGAAACCTTGCCCTTGATGTCGCGGCCGAGCTCCTCGCGCTTGCGGGCGGATGTTGTGCCGCTGCCCTCGACAAAGGTTTCAAGCGTGCCGCGTGTGGCGACCGCCGTCTGTATCTCGGTATCGCCTGCGTCTGCGTTCTTCGAGCGCAGGAAAAAGAATGTACCCGCCGCGGCCGCAATCACGACAAGACCGGCCGCAACTGCGATGCGCAGCTTTTTGTGCGGTTTCTTCTGGTGGTTCATCTTGTCTGCGTAGCGGTTGCGCTTGGGTGCGGGTGCCTTTTCGGCCGCCGGTGCGGCAGAGTCCCCATTCTCTGCTGCTTCAGCCGCTGCGTTTACTGCCGCCGTGTCGATTTTCTGCGTTGCGTCCTCCTGCAGGGAGGCGCCGGGCTTCTGCTTGCCCTTCTTTTTTTCATCGTTCATGAGAAAGTCCTTTCTATCCTGTCTTTTACTGTGCGTTGTTCAGCCAGTCCGCGAAGAAACGATGTACCTTGTCCGGCAGCTCATCCAGCGGGCCGTCGTTGACGAAAATGCGGTCATACGCATACTCCGAAACGCCGTCGTCCGAACGATTGCCGAGCGCACCGCGCGCCTGCTCCATGGCGGGGCGGGTGACGAGAAGCGTGCGGCAGTCCTCCCCTGCGGCCTCGCGGAAGCGGGCGATCTCCTCCGGTTCGCGGATATGCACGAACATCAGTTGCTCATCGCTTTCACGGAAGGCGGCAAGCTGCTCGGTGCAGTAGCGGAACGGAAGATCGTTAAACTCAGTGCAGCTCTGCTTCAGCTCGGAAAGGAAACGCCGGGATGCGGGCGTCTTGACGCCGTCCCATCCTGCGGACTCTGCGACCCGAAGAATGGGCGTGATGGATGAGATATTTCGTGTTTTCCAGAACGCCGCCGCTGCGTCACAGACCGTATCCTTGCCAACGCCGCCGCTGCCGTTTATGATGACTACCAGTTTGTCCACACGGACACCTCCAAACAACTGTCGGCAGCACGAAAAATCGACTGCCCTCTTACATATAGAGTGTATCACATGCTCCCCTCCCTTTCAAGTCGGCGAGCGGAATTGTCACCATCTTAACATCTGATTTCAGACGAGCAAAAGGACGCTTCCATGTACGTGCGGAAACGTCCCTTTCGGTCACAGTATGATGCAGATCAGGCCGCCTGCGTTTTCGTTGATGATTTTCTCGAGCGTTTCGCGTATCTTGCTGCGGGCATCGTCCGGCATGCGGCTGAGCTTGTGGCTCAGCTCCTCGCGCACGAGGTCGCTCAGCGACTTGCCGAAGATGTTGGTCTCCCAGATTTTCTCCGGCGCGTCACGGAACTCGCTGAGCAGGTAGTGGACCAGTTCCTCGGACTGCTTTTCCGTGCCGACGATCGGGTTGACCTCGGCGCGGATATTGGCGCTGAGCAGATGGATGGACGGCGCAGACGCGCGAAGCCGCACGCCGTAGTGCCCGCCCTGACGGACGATTTCCGGCTCTTCGAGCTTCAGCTCGTCGATGGACGGCATGACGATGCCGTAGCCGGTCTGGCGCACCTGGTCGAGCGCGCCGCGCAGGCGCTCGTAGCGCTGCCGGATTTTCGAAAAGTCGCCCAGAACGGAAATCAGGTCGGCTGCATCTGCAATGTGCACGCCGGTTTCGTCCTCCACGATGCCGTAAAAAACGCTTTCGGGGACGGTAACGAGCAGCCGCACCGTGCCATGCCCAAGGTCGAGCTGCTGCACAGCGGCGGTTTCGATGTATTCGTTCTCGCGCAGGTGAGCGCAGACCGCTTCAAGGTCGCGCATTCGGAAACCGGGCGAGACCGAGTCGCGTATCGTGCGGTAAATGCTGCGCTGCACCTCGGACTGCGGCGGCAGAGTCGTGATGTAGCGCGGAAGCGCGAGACCGAGCTCGCTGAGCGGAAACTCATACAAAACACGCTGCAATATATCTGCGATACCGGTATCGTTGAGCTCGGCGCAGTTTACGGCGACAGGCTCGACCGAGAGCTGCTCGCGGATGTCGGCACAGACGGCCTTCGCGCGTTCACCCGCCGGGTCAGACGAGTTGACCAGCACGAGAAACGGCTTGCCGAGCGCCTGTAATTCGCGAATGACCCGCTGCTCGGCGGGGATATAGTTCTCGCGCGGAATGTCGGAAAACGAGCCGTCGGTCGTGATGACAAGGCCGATGGTCGAGTGCTCGCTGATGACGCGGTGCGTGCCGATTTCGGCGGCTTCCGCAAGCGGCATCGGCTGCTCGCGCCACGGCGTTGAAACCATGCGCGGCGCATCGTCCTCCATGCTGCCGAGTGCACCCTCGACCAGATAGCCGACGCAGTCCACGAGCCGCACGCGACAGCTTCCGCCATCGGGAAGCGTGATTTCGGCGGCCTCTTCAGGGACGAATTTCGGCTCTGCGGTCATGATGGTGCGGCCGGTCCCGGACTGCGGCAGCTCGTCACGCGCTCGTTCGCGTTTGTACATATTTTCCATGCCGGGAAGCACCATGGTTTCCATGAAGCGCTTGATGAAGGTGGACTTGCCGGTGCGGACCGGCCCGACAACGCCGATGTAAATATCGCCGCCCGTGCGGCTGCTGATGTCCTGATAAATTCTGCTCTCCATACTCGGCCTCCTCTCAGCAGCAACGCGGAATGAGCAGCATGGTGTCCGCCACGGCGGCGGTCTCCGGCGGCAGGTCGTTCGCTGCGCAGATGGCTGCGCACGTGCTTCCGCTGTCCTTTGCGATGTCCCAGAGACGCGTTTCGCTGTCAATGTGCCGGAGCGTCAGGGATACTCCGTCGCTTTTCTGCTTTTCGCCCGGTTCGGCTGACCGGATATGCCGCAGCGTGACCGGTGTGTGCGCCGCGCTCTCCCCTTCGGCGGTGACGGTCAGGGTGAGACCGCGCTCCCCCGCAGTCTGGGTGCGGACGCTCAGCCGGGGATACAGACAGGCATCCGGACTCGTGCCGGAAAAGCACAGCGGCAGAACGCGCTGCAAAGAGCAGAGATGCTGTTCCTCGTCCAGAAAGAGCACCTGAACCGCAACGGACAGCTGCGTTCCGTCTTCGTTTGCGCGGCTTCCGCAGCAGACGGCATCGGCGCTGACAATATGAGAGGCGTGCACGGCGGTCTGCACGGTTTCGGTGGACTCGGACGAGAACGGCTGCGGTACGGAACTGCCGTACAGAATCACGCTGTCCTCCTGCGTCAGCAGCGAAGTCCCGGGCAGGTAGAAATCGCGGATGCAGCGGAGCGTGACATTCCGCCGGACGGATACCATGGCATCGGCATTCACTGTGCAGGACAGCGTATCGTCTGACGCAACGCGGCATTCAAAGCTGCGAAGCGCCAGCTGCACATCGGGCGTATCGTCCTCGCTGACGCCTGTCATTTCGAACACCTGCGTAAAGGGCGTGACTTTGCTGATGATGCGCACGGCCTCGTCTGCCTGAAGCACAAGACAGCGAAGCTCCGCACTGCCGCGGATCGCCACCCGGTCTCGCATGGCGCGGCATTCACTTACCCGCAGCACGCAGGACTGCCGGAGCACGGAAAGACCGTCCGTGTCCTCCGCCGGTATGTCCTCCAGAACGGAAAACGGAAACGCCTGCACAAGTTCGGGAACCGTGACTTCGCAGCTGTCGCTCAGCAGCTCGATGTGCTCGTCAGCGATATTCTCCGTGTAGTCGCAGCTCTCCCGGCCGCAGCATACGGCGGAGAAAACCAGATTGACCGCGATGCTCAGCTTGCGGCTGTTGACGATAGAGGCTTCGACCGTGCCGACCCGGCATTCCACAAGGCAGGCCGAACTGCTGTCCAGCAGGTCGTTTTCCTCGATATGCGCGAAGCTCACCGGTACTTCAAGCAGCCGCAGTCCGCTGCCGTTTTCCGGCTCGTACAGGACGCTTGCCTGTGCTGTCCCCGAAATCAGCAGACGGCCGCTCTGCGGCGAGCGGTCGGACGCCGTTACGCTGCCGCAGGCAAACACCACGCGCCCTACGTCCGGGAAGGTGTCCGGCACGATGCAGTCGGTCGTTTCGGTGCAGATGCTTGTCTCGGCGAGCTGCGGACGGCAATAGGAAATGCTCTTTTGCTCCAGTTCCATTTCTGCAATCTTCCTCCTTTTCACTGTTGCTCCTGCCAATACGATATGCGTGCCCCGGACAGGGTATGACTGGGAATTGACAAGGTGTGGTACAGATTATATAATGAGGGAAAGGGGGGTGCTTTCGGTGAAAGATAAACTGAATACAATCAAAACCGCGGTCTGCGCGGTGCTGGCGGTGGGCTGTGCCGCGCTGGCGTTTCTGTTCTGGGATGCGTCCGACCGAGCCTCTTCCCTGCTCGAGGAAAACGATACGCTTCGCGGCCAGATCACGGCGCTTCAGCGGGAGGCGGACACCGCAGCGGCATCGGCAGAGACCATGCAGCAGCAGGTTGACGCAATGACTGCGCAGATCGAGGAGCTGAACGGAAAACTGGAACAGGCTGCGCAGTCGGGAGCGGATATGAGCGCCGTCGGCCCGATGGTCTACGTGACGCCCTCCGGCTCGAAATACCATAACGAGGGCTGTCAGTACATCGGGAAGCACGCAACGAAAATGCCGCTCTCGGACGCCAAAGAGGCCGGGTATACCGCGTGCGCGAAGTGCGAGTGAAGAAAAAATGAGGTACAGTAATGAACATAGGCGAAAATATCAAAGCAGTTAGGGAACATCATAATATGTCTCAAAATGATTTTGCAAAATTGCTGAATATGACAGCGAGTGCCGTTTCAGCGTGGGAATTGGGGACGAGAGAACCACGCGTCAAAAATCTCAGACAGATTGCAGAGTTATTCCAAATTCCTATGAGTGTACTAACAGAAGGTGATGCTGAAACCTGCTATGAAACAGCAAAAGCTCCCGCTCCGGCCGAAACAGAAGCACAGAAACCACCAAAAGAAGAGCTGATTGCAGCCTTAATGCTCCTTCATGTTATCCAAAACCCGCCCGAAACGCTTTCGGACGCAGATATGCAGTTTCTTACGAATATTGTTGCGTTACTCAACGACTGGTTCGGTCGGCCTGAAACACCGGTAAAATCGCCGCAATTAGGTGACGCACTTAGTCCCACATCAAATACCCAAAAAAACGGTTAAAAACAGTTTTTCAAGACTTTGGAAATTTCACCCATCAAACACAATGAGTTCGGAAAATAAAGAAATACCGCCGAAATCGAGCCTTTCAACGGTATTTTAGATGGTCCGAGTGACAGGATTCGAACCTGCGGCATCCTGCTCCCAAAGCAGGCGCGCTACCAACTGCGCTACACCCGGATGAAGTTATTCGCTTTTAATGCCAGAATAGTATACCAGATAGCGGTGCGTTCTGTCAAGCCTTTTGTGTGCCACGAGGAAAACATCTTGGCATTTTCACGAAATTGATTGACATTTTGAATGAAAAAGAATATCATTTTTTATGTATATTTCCCGAAAGCCGGGAAGGGAGGAAAAATATGAGCCGTTTATCAATCGAGACACCGGGACGCGCTGAAACCGTTGTTGAGGGGCTTTACCGTGACGTAGAAAGACGTATCAGCGCAAGTCCTCCGGGACTGTGCCCGGTCGATATGGCGCTTTCGTTCCTGCGCCTGAGCCATGCGCAGACCTGCGGCAAATGTGTTCCGTGCCGCGTCGGCCTCGGTCAACTAACCGAGCTGCTGGAAAGCGTTCTGGACTCGACCGCCACGCCGGAGACCATCGACCTCATCGAAAAGACCGCGCGTGTCATTCAGGACACAGCAGACTGCGCCATCGGCTACGAGGCGGCGCGCATGGTGCTTCAGGGCGTGCAGGGCTTCCGCGAGGACTACCTGTCGCACGTGGAGCACGGACGCTGTCTGTTCGGCTGGGACCATCCGGTTCCCTGCGTGGCGCTCTGCCCCGCCGGCGTCGATATTCCGGGCTATATCGCGCTCGTGCGTGCAGGGCGTTATAATGATGCGGTTCGCCTGATCCGCAAGGATAACCCCTTCCCCACGGTCTGCGGCTACGTCTGCGAGCATCCGTGTGAGGCACGCTGCCGCCGAAGCATGGTCGATGATGCGGTCAACATCTGCGGCATCAAGCGCTTTGCCTGCGACCACGCGACCGACACCACTCCCCCGCCGTGTGCGCCCTCTACGGGCAAGCGCATTGCCGTTATCGGCGGCGGCCCGGGCGGTCTGTCGGCGGCGTACTTCCTGTCGCTGATGGGCCACAAGGTCGTTGTCTACGACCAGCGTCCGCAGCTCGGCGGCATGCTCCGCTACGGCATTCCGGATTACCGTCTGCCGCAGGAAAAGCTGGACGCTGACATCGAGTTCATCCTGTCCACCGGCATCGAAGTACATACCGATACCTCGATTGGTCGCGACATTGAATTTTCCGACATCGAAAATCAGTATGACGCGGTCTACATCTCCATCGGTGCGCATAACGACAAGAAAATCGGCATCGATGGCGAAAACAGCATCGGCGTTCATGCGGCGGTGCAGCTGCTCCGCGACATCGGCGAGGGCCGTGCGCCCGATTTCCACGGCAAGCGCGTCTGCGTTATCGGCGGCGGCAACGTTTCGATGGACGCAACGAGAACGGCGCTCCGCCTCGGCGCGGCATCTGTTACCTGTGTTTACCGCCGCCGTATCTCGGATATGACCGCGCTCAACGAGGAAATCGAGGACGCGCAGGCAGAGGGCTGCCAGATTCTTCAGCTTCAGGCGCCGGACCATATCGAGTCGGACGAGAACGGTCATGTGACCGCGCTCTGGACGCGCCCGCAGGTCATCGGTCCTTACGGCTCGGACGGCCGTCCGCGTCCCTATGACGCAGATGCGCCGCTGCTGCGTACCCCGTGCGACATTGTTATCGTGGCGATCGGTCAGGCAATCGACGCCCGTCCGTTTGCGCAGGTCATGCCGCTTGAGCGCGGCAAAATCAAGGCTTCTTCGGACGCCTTCGTGCCCAACACGCCTCATGTATTTGCGGGCGGCGACGCCGTTACCGGCCCGGCAACCGTGATCCGTGCGGTCGCAGCCGGCAAGGTCGCGGCAGCGAACATCGACGCGCACCTCGGCTTCCATCACGTAATTCAGTCCGATGTGGAAATTCCCGCGCCGCACCTGACCAACCTGCCTGCGTGCGGCCGCATCGAGCTGCACAACCGTCCGTTCGAGGAATGCGTCGGCAACTTTGAACTGGTAAAATGCGGCATGACCGAGCAGGAGGTCCAGCAGGAAACCTCGCGCTGTCTGCGCTGCGACCACTTCGGCTACGGTATCTTCAAGGGAGGTCGAACGAGCAAATGGTAAACCTTACGATAGATAAAATCCCGGTATCCGTTCCGGCAGGCACGACCATTCTGGAAGCGGCGGCCTCGGTCGGCGTGGAAATCCCGAACCTCTGCTACCTGAAAGACATCAACGAGATCTCGGCGTGCCGTGTATGCTGCATCGAGGTCGAGGGCGAAGGCAAGCTGGTTCCGTCGTGCAACAACGTCGTGCAGGAAGGCATGGTCATTCACACCAATACGCTGCGCGTGCGCGAAGCACGCCGCACGAACGTGGAGCTTATCCTGTCGCAGCATGACAACAAGTGCGCGACCTGTGTGCGCTCCGGCTCGTGCCAGCTCCAGAAAATCTCGAATGACCTCGGCGTGCTGTCCGTCCCCTACAAGAGCGACCTCGCGGCAGGCAAAAAGAGCTTCTGGACCACGACTTTCCCTCTTTACCGCGACATCAATAAATGTATCAAGTGTATGCGCTGCATTCAGGTGTGCGATAAGGTGCAGTCGCTGTCCATCTGGGACATCAGCGGCTCGGGCTCGCGCACGACTATCGATGTTTCGGGAAACCGCTTCATTAAGGAAGCCGACTGCTCGCTGTGCGGCCAGTGCATCACCCACTGCCCCACCGGCGCACTGCGCGAGCGCGACGATACCGCAAAGGCCTACTCCGTTCTCGGCGCACCGGGCAAGGTGACGATCGTACAGATTGCACCGGCGGTCCGTGCGGCATGGGGCGAGGCGTTCGGCATGCCGACCGGCAAGGCGACTGTCGGCCAGCTGGTTGCGGCGCTGCGCAGTCTGGGCGCGGATTACGTCTTTGATACGACGTTTTCGGCCGACCTGACCATCATGGAGGAAGGAACGGAGCTGCTTCAGCGGCTGAAAGCCGGAGACCTGAAGGACAAGCCGATGTTCACCTCGTGCTGTCCGGGCTGGGTGCGCTTCCTGAAAAGCCAGTATCCGGAAATGACGGGACGCCTGTCCACGGCGAAATCTCCGCAGCAGATGTTCGGTGCGGTCGCGAAAAGCTGGCTCGCGAAGCGTCTCAGCGTAGAGCCGGAGAACGTTTACAGCATTTCCATCATGCCCTGCATCGCGAAGAAAGCAGAGCGAGAGCTGCCTGGCATGCAGTCGGCCGGTGCAGGAAGCGACGTCGATCTGGTGCTGACAACGCGCGAACTGGCGCGAATGGTGCGTGCGGAGCACATTGATGTGGAGCAGCTGACTGACTCCCTGTTTGATGACCCGCTGGGCAACGGCTCGGGCGCAGGCGTCATTTTCGGCGCGACCGGCGGCGTTATGGAGGCGGCGCTCCGCTCGGCGTATTACCTGACCACCGGAGAGAATCCCGCGCCGGAGGCGTTCCGCGAGGTGCGTGCGGCGGAGGATGAAAGCCGGCCGTGGCGCGAGGCGACGTTCGACCTCGCCGGTACAACGGTGCACTGCGCGGTAGCAAGTGGACTCGCAAACGCCCGTCAGCTTGTTCGCGCAGTCAAACGCGGCGAGGTGCATTATGAGTTCATCGAAATCATGGCCTGCCCGGGCGGCTGTGCAGGCGGCGGCGGTCAGCCGGTAGACGGCAGCGATACAGAAAAGGCGGCGCAGCGCGGCGATGTCCTGTTCTCGCTCGATAAGCAGGCGGAACGCCGTTTCTCGCACGAAAATCCTGCCGTACAGGCACTTTACAGCGAATACCTGACCAATCCGTGCTCGGAGCGCGCCGAAGCACTCCTGCACTGTGACCATTTTGCGTGGCAGATGCCCCAGACCGACGTCCGGTTCTGATAACTGATGCAGATATAGATATAGAAAACGTCCCCTGCAAGGCTGATTGCGCCGAGCAGAGGACGTTTTTTGTGATGCTTGCAAACAAAAAACCGCTCATTTCAACGAAACAAGCGGTTTGATCTGGTGGACACCCTGCTTCCAAATCCGAACCGTTTATATTGCCTAAAGTAATTGTTTCCGTTGGGGCTGCGGACAAAATCTTGGACCATATGGTTATCCTGCGGATAAATTCGGTGTCCGTATTCCTTTAGATTGTCTATATTCCAGAGGACTCATTCCGCCAAGAGAAAGCTTGATACGTTTCTCGCAATACCAATGCAG
>OODU01000135.1_pt1 | contig 85025 bp, 71 predicted proteins | sample 1671171 | NCBI WGS metagenome assembly OODU01 (sample SAMN06348129, study PRJEB24527) | human gut metagenome | biome: human gut; feature: ankylosing spondylitis patient; material: feces | host: Homo sapiens | place: China | collected 2015-10
GAGCGACAGACGGGGTTCGAACCCGCGACCCCAACCTTGGCAAGGTTGTACTCTACCAACTGAGCCACTGTCGCATATTGCTCCGACGAACAATAAATATATTACTATATCGTGGAAAAATTGTCAATATTTTTTTGTGAAAAAAATATTTTCTTAATAGTTTAGGCTTTTTAAGAAGAAAAAATCATGGTATACTTAGAGCGTTAAACTGAAGCGTTCAGAATTTTGATGAAAGAGGTGTAGTTCATTGAATACGATTAAAGTTGCAATCCTCGGTCTTGGTACTGTAGGGACAGGTGTATATAAACTGATCCAGAAGAGAGCGGATGTGATGGAAAGAACGGCCGGTGCGAAGCTGGAAGTAAAGAAGATCCTTGTGCGGAATATGCAGAAAAAGCGTGAAGGTGTGGAGCAGGAGCTTCTTACGGATAACTGGAAAGAGATTCTTGAGGACGATGAAATCTCTGTCGTGATCGAAGTGATGGGTGGACTTGAGCCTGCAAAGACGATGATCCTGGAGGCACTGGAAGCCGGGAAGAATGTAGTTTCTGCGAATAAAGATCTGATCGCAGAGGAAGGGCATGTCCTTCTTGATACAGCACAGAAGAATCAGGTGGATTTCTTATTCGAGGCGGCGGTAGCAGGAGGCATCCCGATCATCCGTCCGTTGAAGCAATGTCTGGCAGCCAATGATATTTCAGAGATAGTTGGGATTGTGAACGGTACGACCAATTATATCCTTACCAAGATGACAGAAGAGGGAATGGATTTTGCAGATGCACTGAAAAAGGCACAGGAACTTGGATTTGCAGAGGCAGACCCTACTGCGGACGTGGAAGGACTGGATGCGGGAAGAAAAGTGGCGATCATGGCATCCATCGCATTTCATTCCAGAGTTGTATTCTTTAATGTACATACAGAAGGAATTACGAAGATTACGGCAAGGGATATTGCATATGCAAAGGAATTTGACAGCGTCATCAAGCTTCTGGGTGTTGCACATAATACAGAAAATGGAATCGAGGTCGGAGTCTATCCGATGATGATCCGGAAAGAGCATCCACTTGCTTCTGTACGGGATTCTTTCAATGCAGTTTTTGTTCATGGAGATGCAGTGGATGATGCCATGTTTTACGGAAGGGGTGCAGGTGAATTTCCGACAGCCAGTGCCGTAATGGGCGATGTGATTGATGTGGTAAGAAATATCGGATATGGCTGTACGGGAAGGATCAGTTGTACCTGCTATAAAGATCTGCCGATCAAGGAATTTGGTCAGGTGAAGAACAAGTTCTTTATCCGTATGCAGGTCGCAAATGAACCGGGAGTACTTGCCGCTATTGCAGAGGTATTTGGAGACCATAAAGTAAGTATTACGAGGGTAGTCCAGGAACATTCTGCACCGGAAGCAGCAGAGCTGGTTATCGTGACGGAGCGTGTGAAGGAATGCAATATGCAGGAGGCACTGAAAGCACTGATGGAGATTCCGAGTATCCAGGAGATCAGCAGTATTATCCGAGAGTATTAAAGGAATCAGAGTGTATTAGAAAGAACCGGATGACCGGTACAGAAAAGGACTGTGCGGGGAGCGTTGCAGGAAAAGAGTGGAAGAGAACGGAAGAGAACGGAGGTGTACGGATGGAACGGAGAAGTCAGCCGATCGGTTTTATGATCAAGCAGATCAATAATGTATTTGAAAAAGAGTTGAATGAAAAGGTGAAAAAGCTGGGGCTTACTTCTTCCCAGTGTGCAGTACTCGATTACTTATTTCATACCAGTAAAGATGAGATAAGCCAGCGGGATGTAGAACGTCACCTCAGTCTGAAAAATCCAACGGTGACCGGGCTTTTGAAGCGGTTGGATGAAAAGGGATACATTCTCTGTGTTCCAAATGCAAAAGATAAAAGAAAGAAAAATATTTACCTTACGGAGAAAGCCTATGATATACAAAGGCGGATGGAGGCAGAGCGGAGAAAGCTGGATCGGGAACTGACCCGCGGGATGAGCAAAAGAGAAGTAGATGCACTGATGAGAAATCTGGAAAAGCTTCTATATAATGTCGCTGATCCGTGAAAGAAGTATTGAGCTTATGGCAGAAAAGAGAGACTGAAAGACAGGAGAACAGGATGAGTTACGCAGATAAAGTATTTATAAATATGTGCAGGGATATTATTGAAAATGGAACCAGCACAGAAGGCGAAAAAGTCCGTCCGAAATGGGAAGACGGCACAGCAGCTTATACAATAAAAAAATTCGGAGTAGTGAACCGGTATGACCTTTCAAAGGAGTTCCCGGCACTGACATTACGCAGGACAGCAATCAAGAGTTGTGTAGATGAGCTTTTATGGATCTGGCAGAAAAAGTCAAATAATGTGCATGAACTGAAAAGTCATATCTGGGATAGCTGGGCAGATGAAAATGGTTCTATTGGAAAGGCCTATGGTTATCAGATGCAGGTGAAGCATCAGTATAAAGAGGGGATGATGGATCAGGTAGACAGAGTTTTATATGATCTGAAAGAAAATCCCTACAGCCGCAGGATCATGACGAATATTTACGTGCATGAAGATCTGCATGAGATGAATCTGTATCCGTGTGCATACAGTATGACGTTTAATGTAACGAAAGAGGAGGGCAGTGAACAACTGACTCTGAACGGAATTTTAAACCAGCGTTCGCAGGATGTGCTGACAGCAAATAACTGGAATGTATGCCAGTATGCAGTTCTGCTGCATATGTTTGCACAGGTATGTGGCATGAAAGCAGGGGAACTGGTTCATGTAATTGCAGACGCACATATTTATGACCGGCATATTCCTCTGATCGAGGAACTGATCTCAAGAGAGCCTCTTCCGGCACCGAAATTCTGGCTGAATCCGGAAGTGAAAGATTTTTATGATTTTACGCCGGATGATGTAAGGCTGGAAGATTATGAAACGCATCCGCAGATTAAAAATATTCCGGTTGCGATTTAGGGTTAAGGAGGAAGAGGACAGATGAAAGCAATCGTAGCAGCAGATAGAAATTGGGGAATCGGATATCAGAACAGATTACTGGTGAGCATTCCGTCTGATATGAAGTTTTTTCGACAGACTACCACAGGACACGTTGTAGTTATGGGTCGAAAGACACTGGAAAGTTTCCCAAATGGACTTCCACTTAAAAATCGTACGAATATTGTGCTTACTGCAAATAAGGATTATGCAGTGAAAGATGCGATTATCGTACATTCTGAAAAAGAATTATTGGAAGAGCTGAAGAAGTATGATACCGACGAGATTTATGTGATCGGAGGCGAAAGCGTATATCGTATGATGCTTCCATATTTGGATACAATTTATGTAACAAAGATCGACCATGCATTTCAGGCGGATACATTTTTCCCGAATCTGGATGAACTGGAAGATTGGGAAATGACAGAGGAAGGTGATGAGCAAACCTGCTTTGACCTGGAATTTGCATTTACCAGATATGAGCGTCGATAGGAAGAAAGGTGCAGGATTGAAGAAAAGAAAAATCTGTAGTGTACTCATCGCAGGGATTCTGTCGGTGGGAATGATTTTGACGGGATGCGGAGCAGGACAGCCAGGAGGACAGTCACAAAAAAAGGTAACAGAAGCTGAGAAAAAGCTTAAGGTTGTTACGACAATTTTTCCTCAATATGATTTTGTACGTCAGATCGCAGGAGATCAGGTGGAGCTTCAGATGTTATTGAAGCCGGGCGAGGAAACCCATTCTTATGAGCCGACACCCCAGGATATCATAGCGATCCAGAACTGTGACCTGTTCATTTATGTCGGAGGAGAAAATGATGCATGGGTGGAGGATATCCTGGAGTCCATGCCGGATAATGGCCGAAAGACATTGAAACTGACGGACTGTGTGGATACAGTGGAAGAAGAGCAGAAAGAAGGCATGAAGGAAGAACGCGATCATGACCATGAAGACGGACAGGATCAGGATCCCCATGAGGAGTCACATTCCGTCCATGAGATTGATGAGCATGTATGGACTTCACCTGTAAATGCGGAAAAGATCGTGGAAGTGCTGGCAGATCAACTGGAGGAACTGGATCAGAAAAATGCAGCAGTTTATAAAGAAAATGCCGCGGAGTATGAAGAAAAACTTCAGGAACTGGACGGGCAGTTCCGGGAAGTAGTTGAGAATGCAGATTCCAGACTGCTTATTTTTGGAGACCGGTTTCCGTTCCGGTATCTGGCAGAAGAATACGGACTGGATTATTATGCTGCGTTTTCGGGCTGTGCATCGGATACAGAGCCAAGTGCGGCAACAATGGCATTTCTGATCAATAAAGTAAAAGAAGAAAAAGTACCGACGGTTCTGAAAATGGAATTGAGCAACGATAATATTGCTAAAGCCATTGCAGAAGCAACCGGAACGGATGTAAAGGTATTTTACAGTTGTCATAATCTGACGGCACAGGAATTTAAAGATGGGGAAACTTATCTGAGTATGATGGAGAAAAATGTGGAGACACTGAAGGAGGTTTTGAACGGATGGCACTGATAAAATGTGAGAATGTATCGATCGGCTATGAGGGTCAGACCGTCGTCCGGGATCTGAATTTTGAGATCGGCCAGGGAGACTATCTTTGTATTGTCGGTGAGAATGGTTCGGGTAAGAGTACGCTGGTAAAGAGTCTGCTTGGATTGAAAGCAGTGGACAGCGGTAAAATTGAATTTGGAGATGGTCTGAAGCAGAAAGAAATCGGTTATCTTCCACAGCAGAACGATTTCCAGAAAGATTTCCCGGCCAGTGTCTATGAGGTGGTACTTTCCGGGAGGCTGAACAGCCGCGGATTCAGACCTTTCTATACAGCGACGGACAAAGCAGAGGCGGCAGAAAAGATGGAGATGCTCGGGATCACAGATCTGAGAGGCCAGTGTTTCCGGGATCTGTCCGGTGGTCAGAAGCAGAGAGTCCTTCTTGCGAGAGCGTTATGTGCGACGAAAAAACTGCTGCTTTTGGATGAGCCGGTGACAGGACTGGATCCAATCGTTACAGCAGAATTTTACCAACTGATCCAAAAGATCAACCGGGAATCAGGAATCGCAGTGGTGATGGTTTCACATGATATTGAGAGTGCAGTGGAGTATGCAAGCCATATTCTGCATTTGCAGGAGACGGTACTTTATTTTGGAAAGGCTTCGCAGTATAAAAAGAGCCGGGCAGGAAAAGCATTTCTCGGAGGTGAGCAGCAATGATACAGGGAATTATAGAGATGATGTCGTATCCTTTTATGACCAGAGCGTTTCTTGTTGGTTCACTGGTGGCACTTTGTTCTGCTCTTCTTGGTGTGAGTCTGGTATTGAAGCGGTATTCTATGATCGGTGATGGACTTTCCCATGTGGGATTTGGTGCAATGGCGATTGCAGCAGCAATGAATGCAGCACCACTTGCAGTAGCGATCCCGATCGTAATCGTGGCGGCAGTCCTGCTTCTGCGGATCAACAGTAATGCGAAGATCAAAGGCGATGCAGCGATCGCACTGATCTCCACCAGTTCTCTGGCGATTGGTGTTATGGTGATCTCGTTGACAACGGGAATGAATACCGATGTATACAATTATATGTTTGGAAGTATTCTGGCGATGAGTTCGGATGATCTGAAGCTGAGTGTGATACTTTCGGTTATTGTATTGATTTTATTTATATTTTTCTATCATAAGATTTTTGCAATTACCTTTGATGAGACATTTGCAAGGGCAACGGGGGTAAAAGCAGGGATTTATAATACGCTGATCGCAGTGCTTACGGCGGTGACGATCGTGCTTGGAATGCGGATGATGGGAGCTTTATTGATTTCCAGTCTGATTATTTTCCCGGCACTGACATCCATGCGAGTATGCAGGAAGTTCAAGAGTGTTATCCTTAATTCGGCTGTATTGTCAGTGGTTTGCCTGATCGCGGGACTGACAATCTCCTATGTAGGTGCGACTCCTGCCGGAGCAAGTGTAGTTCTTGCCAATTTAGCAGCATTGATCGTGTATTCATGCATCGGGATGATCCGTAACCGGATAAGGTAAAAAGACAGCATGGGCAAATAAAATACATCAAGAATTGAACGTTGACAAGCTTATTTATACAAATTATAATATATATAAATTTCGCGTTGACGTATCAGCAGAGAAGAGAGAAAATCTCTGAGATCAGGTGGCAACAAGGATGAAATATTCGCCCTGAGCATGACGTTCATGCTTGGGGTTTTCTTTTGGAGATAGGGAGGTACAGAATTTGAGACAGATTACAGGAAATAAGTTACTTGTCAGAGCTTTGAAGGAGGAAGGTGTTGATACACTTTTCGGATATCCGGGAGCCTGTACGATCGATATCAGTGATGAGCTGTATAAGCAGGATGAGATCCGTGTGATCCTTCCAAGACATGAGCAGGCACTGGTTCATGAGGCAGATGCATATGCAAGGACAACGGGAAAAGTCGGAGTCTGTCTGGTAACGAGCGGACCGGGAGCAACCAATCTGGTGACCGGACTTGCCACGGCAAATTATGACAGTGTACCGCTTGTGTGTTTTACAGGACAGGTAGCGAGACCTCTGATCGGAAATGATGCCTTTCAGGAAGTAGATATTGTAGGAATTACCCGCAGCATTACGAAATATGGTGTCACAGTCCGCAAGAGGGAAGATCTGGGACGGATCATTAAAGAGGCATTTTATATTGCAAGAACAGGAAGACCGGGACCGGTTCTGGTTGATCTTCCAAAAGATGTGATGGCGGAACTCGGAAGTGCTGTGTATCCTGATTCGGTGAATATCCGTGGGTATAAGCCGAATACGAGTGTGCATATGGGACAGCTTAAGCGTGCATTGAAAATGCTGAAAAAGGCAAAGAAACCACTGTTCCTTGCCGGCGGTGGTGTGAATATTGCACGTGCGAACGGCGTATTTACAGAAGTAGTTGAAAAGACGCAGGTTCCGGTGGTTACGACGATCATGGGAAGAGGGGCGATCCCGACGAATCATCCACTTTTTGTAGGAAATCTTGGAATGCATGGGGCATACGGAGCTAATATGGCGGTCAGTGAGTGTGACCTGCTTTTCTCTATCGGAACAAGATTTAACGACCGTATTACAGGAAAACTGCATCAGTTTGCTCCAAATGCACAGATTGTACATATTGATATTGATACAGCATCCATTTCCAGGAATATCCATGTAGATGTACCGATTGTTGCAGATGCCAAAGAGGCGATCACGAAAATGAATGAGTATGTAGAAAAATGTGAGACGAAGAAATGGACGAAAAAGATTGAAGAATGGAAGATGGAGCATCCGCTTACGATGAAGAACCGTCAGGAGATGGGACCACAGGACATCATTGAGGAAATCAACCGTCAGTTTGACAATGCGATCATTGCAACAGATGTCGGACAGCATCAGATGTTTACGACGCAGTATATTGAGATTACAAATGACAAGCAGCTTGTCACATCAGGCGGACTTGGAACAATGGGATACGGGTTTCCGGCGGCAATCGGTGCAGCACTGGGAAATCCGGATAAAAAAGTTATTGCTATTTCAGGAGACGGCGGTATGCAGATGAATATTCAGGAATTTGCAACTGCCGTGCTGGAAGAACTTCCGCTGATCCTGTGCGTATTTAATAATGAATACCTTGGTATGGTACGCCAGTGGCAGAAGCTTTTCTATGGAAAGCGTTACGGTATGACGAATCTGAAGGCAGGTGCATTATATCGTCGTACCAATGGGCAGAAAATGCCGGAATATACGCCGGATTTTGTAAAACTGGCAGAAAGTTATGGTGCAAAAGGTATCCGGGTTATGAGAAAAGAGGATATTGCGGCAGCATTTGAACAGGCAAAAAAAGAGACGAAAATCCCGACACTGATCGAGTTTATCATCGATCCGGAGGAACTGGTTTATCCGATGGTAAAACCGAACGGTACGCTGGAAGATATGATCATGGACTGCTAGGATGCTAGGAAAGGAAGTGAAAAAGATGGAAAGTAGTATGAAGAAAAGATGGATTTCTCTGTATGTAGAAAACCAGGTTGGAGTTCTGTCAAAGATTTCCGGGTTATTTTCAGGCAAATCTTATAATCTGGACAGTCTGACTGTTGGAACGACAGAAGATCCAAGCGTATCCAGGATGACCATTGCTACAGTCAGTGATGATGAGACTTTTGAACAGATCAAAAAGCAGTTAAACCGTATGATCGAAGTAATAAAAGTCATTGATTTTACCGATGTTTTTGTAAGAATGAAAGAGATCCTCTATGTAAAAGTCTTCAAATGTACACCGGAAGATAAGGTAGAGATTTTTCAGATTGCGACAACTTTTAAGGCAAAAGTGATCGATTATGGAAAGGACAGTCTTTTGATCGAGTTTGTGCAGACTGCGACAAAGAATGATGCAGTAGTGAAGCTGATGAAAGAAGAGTTTAAGAGTATTGAAGTTGTGCGTGGCGGAAGTGTCGGAATTGAATCAATCAGTATGATGGAACGCTAGATCAGAGAACAGGGACAATAAAATTAATCAGTGGTTTAGGCAGAAGTGTTGAAAAATGTGTGATGGAAGAAAGGAAGAAACTCATGAAAGTATTAAAAAATAAAATAATATATACAGGAAACGGAAAAATTGACAATGGATATGTCCGATTCAACCAGAGAATCTCAGAAGTAGACGAAATGAGAAATTTCGTACCGCAGGAAGACGATGAGATCATTGAGACAGATGCGACTTATGTGATCCCGGGATTTGTTGATGTGCATAGTCATGGAGGATACGGAAAAGACAGCATGGATGCTTCCGCAGATGAGATTGACTGGATGGTACGTCAGATGGCAGCCAAAGAGGGAATCACAACTTACTTCTGCACAACGATGACGCAGACTTATGATAATATTGAAAAAGCCATGGTGCAGATCAAAGAAGCAGCGGAAAAAAATCCGATCATCCAGGGAATCCACCTGGAAGGACCGTTTATTTCAGTCAACTATAAAGGGGCACAGGATGCTTCTTATATTAAGAAACCAGATGAGAAAGCACTTGCTCACTGGAATGAGTTAAGCGGAAACCGTATCCGTGTGGTTACTTATGCACCGGAGGAGGCAACGGAAGAATTTGAGAACTGGTGTCTTTCCAACCGGATCGTTCCAAGTGCTGGACATTCCGATGCAACTTATGACCAGCTTGTGGCATCCAGAGCCTGCCATGTGACTCATCTTTATAATGCACAGAGAGGTCTGAAGCACAGAGAGCCGGGAGTTACCGGATATGGTCTTCTGACCGATGGCGTTAATACAGAGCTGATCTGTGACGGTATCCATATCAGACCGCAGATGATCGCATTGGCACATAAAGTAAAGGGCAGTGACGGAATCGAACTTATCACAGACTCCATGCGTGCAAAAGGAATGCCGGAAGGTAAAAGTGAACTGGGTGGACAGGTTGTCTATGTAAAAGACGGTACTGCACGCCTGGAGGATGGAACAATCGCCGGAAGTGTACTGACTTATATTAAAGCGTTCCAGAATATTATCAAGTTTACCGGTGTATCGATTGAAGATGCTGTAAAGATGTCTTCAGGAAATCAGGCAAAAGAGTTCGGACTGACTCAGAAAGGTGCGATTAAGACTGGAAAAGATGCAGACTTTGTATTACTGGATGAGGAACTGGAGTTAAAAGGAACGATCAGTTTTGGGGAAATGATGTAAAATTTGTATTTGTTGGAATGATACGCTTGTAAAGCAAAAGACTTCTTTATGGCGAAGCGGACGCGGAAATCAGGGATATTCCTTCGCAGTGCAGGCCCGCTTTACCTCAGCCCGTTGATCGTTTGTAACTCGAAAGTGGAAATCTTCGTGCAATGGCACTCGATTTACTTTCTCTAACAAACGCTGCAAAGTGTCTTCGGAACGCTCCTGCTAATGCACCTGCTCAGGAACACCCTGCTTTCCGCTGACCATCTCGATAAGAAGTTTTTAGCTCCACAGCATATTCACTCAACAATGCAAATTTAAAAATAAGAAGAAGAGCCGGAAGGTTATCGACTAAGATATCAAATCCTGCAGTTTGCAGATTGCTTATCCTGGTCAATAGCCTTCCGGCTCTTTATTTCTTACAACTTAAACAACAACGTTGCAATATTAAAGTAGATAAGAATCGAGAACGTATCTACCAGTGTCGTGATCAGCGGAGAAGCCATGATCGCCGGGTCAAGATGAACCTTCTTTGCGAGCAGTGGAAGCATACATCCGACCATCTTAGCCATAATGACTGTTCCGATCAGAGAGAATGCAATCACCAGTGCAAGGGACGGATTCCGATACTGGATCAGGATCCGGAGTCCATTCACAATAGAAAGTGCAGCTCCTACGATCAGGGAGATACGGAACTCCTTGAATACAACCTTGAAGAGATCTTTAAAATGGATCTCATCCAGTGCAATTCCACGGATGATCAGGGTTGCACTCTGGGAACCACAGTTTCCGCCGGTATCCATCAGCATAGGGATGAAGGAAACCAGAAGTGGGATTGCAGCAAAAGCGTTCTCATATTTCGTGATGATCGTTCCGGTGATAATGGAAGTAAGCATCAGGATCAGAAGCCAGGGGATACGGTTCATGGCATGCTGGAAGACAGAAGTATCAAAATAAGTTTTTTCACTTGGATTGATAGCAGCCATTTTTGTGATATCCTCGGTTGCCTCATCGACCATGACATCCATTGCATCATCGAAAGTAACGATTCCGACCATCAGTCCATCGGCATCCAGGACAGGAAGTGCCAGCAGATCGTATTTGGTGAAAAGCTGGGCTACATATTCCTGGTCATTATGGGTCGTTACAGAAATAATCTCCGTCTCCATCAGGTCTTTGATCGGAACATCATCCTCGGTCGTCATCAGATCTTTGGCACTGACGATGCCGACCAGCTTTCTGCGTTCTGTGACGTAGCAGGTATAGATCGTTTCTTTATGGATTCCGGTACGCTTGATATGAGCCATGGCCTGTCCCACGGTCATTGTATCACGCAGATCAACATATTCGGTTGTCATAATGCTTCCGGCACTGTCATCCGGATAGTTCAGAAGCTGGTTGATCATCTTACGGTCTGTCGCACTGACGGTGTTGAGGATACGGTTGACCAGGTTAGCCGGAAGTTCTTCAAGCATATCGACCGTATCATCCATATACAGGTCATCTAAAAGTTCTTTTAACTCTTTTTCTGTGAACATTTCCACCAGATAGGACTGCATGGAAGTATCCATATTGGAAAATACTTCCGCAGCTTTATCTTTGGGAATCAGGCGAAATGCAAGAGCAAGCTCTTTGTCATCAAGTTTCGAGAGAAGTGAGGCAATGTCCACTTCGTTCATTACGTCCAGGATACTTCTGACAGCTTTGAACTGACGCTGCTGGAGAAGCTTGATAAAAATCTCTTTGTTCATGATAGATCCCTCTCATTCTGTCATTATTTACCATTAAGCTGCATATGTGGTAACCACTGGCACCAGAGTCCATGACCTCACCTCCCTTTTATCTTAGAAAAATCATTTCGTGAAATATCTTTAAAATATAAAAACTCCGTCAATGCCTGAACAATGACGGAGTCTGAACCCCAACTAAATAATAGCACCGTTCAAGCTTTAGCATCACAGGGCATATAAATTGCATTAAGTTGCGCCTTCGCGACGCAGCCTGCTAACCAGCTCATCGTGTCTCCACAATTCCGCGGTAGCAATCTTCGGATTTAACGACATAAGCCGAATCATCCAATCCCTGTGGTAACCTCACCTACCGAAATGATGTAGTTATTTAAATTCCTTAATTATTGTAGTTCACAGACCGGGGCGTGTCAAGTTAAATAGAAAAACTTCATAATAAAATTGAGTAAATAGTGCGGTTCCCTACATATACTGTTAAGAAACAGAAAAGGTTAAATTATAGAGTGCATTCTAAAATCAAATCTGTTATAATCAATGCGTGGACAAAATGGGGAAAACCTCAGAAATATTTAGAAGAAAAGAGGAAAAGTAATGGATTATAAAATTACAGGTTATGAGCCGGAAAAGTTATTTCATTTCTTTGAAGAGATCAGTGCGATCCCAAGAGGTTCGGGAAATGAAAAAGGAATCAGTGATTATCTTGTGAAATTTGCAAAGGACAGAGGTCTGGAGGTGATCCAGGACGATGCTTATAATGTAGTCATTAAAAAAGCGGGAAGCAGAGGGGCAGAGGATCATGCACCGGTTATGCTTCAGGGTCATATGGATATGGTCTGCGAGAAGCGTGCAGGGGTAGAGCATGATTTTGAAAAAGATGGGCTGGATCTGATCATCCGGGATGGCAGACTGACGGCAAATGGAACGACGCTTGGCGGGGACAACGGAGTTGCCGTAGCCCTGATGTTGATGGTGCTGGATGATGATGAGATCGAACATCCTCCGGTAGAATGTGTATTCACGACAGAGGAAGAAGTAGGACTCAACGGTGCGAAAGCATTGGACAAGTCGGTGCTGAAAGCAAGAACCATGATCAATATGGATTCAGAGGATGAGGGAGTTGCAACGGTAAGCTGTGCAGGCGGTCTCCGAGTTCAGTTTACAAAAGAGATTCAAAGAACTACCGTGCAGGGCAGCCTTCTCACGCTGAAAGTCGAAGGACTCTTAGGAGGACATTCCGGTCAGGATATTGATAAAGAGCGGCAGAATGCAGATCTTCTGATGGCAAGAATGATACAGAGATTATTAAAAGAGACAAAAGGACAGCTTGTAAGCTTTAACGGAGGAACGAAAGATAATGCGATTCCGAGAGAGTGTGAGGCATCTCTGATCTATGAATCCGATGAAGAAGCTGCGAAGGCAGAAGAACTGGCATGTGAGCTGGCAGAAACTTATGCAGAGGAACTGACACCGGCTGAGCCGGATTTCTCCTGTGAGATTTCCTGTGAGACAAACCGTACTGCTGAAGCAATCCCACAGGATGCAGCAAAAGAATTTATTTGTGCGATGCGTCTTGCCCCGAACGGGATTCAGAAGCGAAATATCAAAATGGATGGATTTGTAGTTGTATCATTGAATCTGGGTGTGGTCAGAACAGAGGAAGACCGGATCGTTATGATCTTTTCTCCACGTTCTTCTGTTGCATCACTTCAGGAAGATACAAAAGAACGTCTGAATACACTGGCAGAAACTTTTGGCTTTACAGTAAGCCATAGTTCAGAGTATCCGGGATGGAGCTTTAAAGAAGACTCTCCGGTTCGTGAGATCTGTAAGGAAAGCTATAAAGAATTATTTGGGGAGGATCTGAAGATTGAAGCAATCCATGCGGGACTGGAGTGCGGATTGTTCTCTGATGCGATCAAAGGACTGGATGCGATCGCGATCGGACCGACGATCGCCAACTGTCATACTCCGGATGAATATCTGACGTTGGATTCTTTTGAAAGATTCTATGAGTTCTTAAAAGATATTCTTTCACGGCTGGCAAAGTAGGAAAATCTGTTCCGCAGTCCGGTAAAGAACAGCCAGAGAGAGCTGAGTTATATAAAGTCTGAAAAAGAAAAAGGAGGAAATCTGAACGGTATCGGTCTGAACCGACACCGCGTCAGAGTTTCCTCCTTTTTTGGAAAGAGCAGAGTATGATCAGGATAATCCAGGATCATTCACAGACTGCTTTAATCCTTACGAATCTTATAAAAAATCTTTCCATTCTGACGTTCCTCGAGGATCATTTTCTGCTTGATCATATAAGGCAGAATGGAGTCCAGGAACTTTTTCGGATCAGTGACTCCGATGGAATCCTGCATAAAAGGCTGCTTTGCAGTAAGATCTTTTACAAAAGGTTCTAACTCTTTTCTGGTTAAAGGACCTTTTTTTTTCAGAACTTTTTTCACTGCGGAGATTCCTTTGGCACTGAGCATATTGGCGAGGTCCTGATTCTGTCGTGAAGCACGCCAGAGTCCCCAGCCATAGACAATCATTGTTGCCACTGCAAAAAGAAGAACATAAGGAAGGTATTTCAGGATCGTTTCCATTATTTATGCTTTTCTCCTTTCCAGTAGATGAGATGATTATCATGTAGTATTTCGAGGTATTTGATCAGACGGGGAACAGGCTTTCCCATTTTCGGAAACTGTTGTTCGAGTTCTTTGGAAATCTGATGGACATCCTTTTTCCCGTCGACCGCATTCCATACAAAGCTTCCAAGCTCATCAAGCCGGATATCACTGACTCTCGGGCGTCGGAACAGCTTTTGTGCGATTTTATGATAAAATCCTTTCCATTCGATAAGGACGGTAATAATACCGTCCTCATCTGCTTCATATTCAATTTCCGGATTCTTTTCCGGAACAAAATCCAGATAGTTTTTACTGTCTTTCTTTTTCATGAAATCCTTATTCCTTATCTGCTTTCATGCATACTCTGTAAAGTAATGCAAGTAATGCGATGAAAAGGATCAGACTGCCGATCTGCGGTAACTGGAACGGCAGAACGATCTTGCTGTCGATCTTAAAAACTGCAAATACTGCAAGGAGGATACCAACGATACCTTCTCCTGCGATCATACCGGAAGTAAAGAGCAGTCCACGGTCTGTGCGGGCTTTCTTTTCCTTCTCTGTTCCTTTTCTCTTTTCAACCAGGATGCGTACAACACCACCAGCCATGATACCTGCACTTAAGGAGAACGGCAGATACATACCAACTGCAAATGGCATAACCGGCATATGAAGAATCTCAACTACGATGGCGATAAACACACCGATAAAGATAAGGGCCCATGGAAGTTCACCGTTCATGATACCCTCAACGAGCATCTTCATCATAGTAGCCTGAGCTGCCGGAATCTTTTCTGTACCATATCCCCATGCCTCATTCAGAAGATAGAGAACAAATCCAATTGCTGCTGCGGAAGCAACCACACCGATGATTTCACCGAGCTGCTGTTTCTTCGGTGTAGCACCTACAATAAATCCGGTCTTTAAGTCCTGAGAAGCATCACCGGCGATTGCTGCAACGATACAGATGATGCCACCGATGGAAATAGCTCCTACCATACCTGTAATACCAGTTGAACCGGTAGCCTTGAGGATAACAGTTGCAAAAAGCAGTGTTGCGATCGTCATTCCGGATACCGGGTTGTTGGAAGAACCGATCAGACCTACCATACGGGAGGATACTGTAGCAAAGAAAAATCCAAATACTACAATGATTAATGCACCGATCAGATTCACAGGGAATGTCGGAATCAGCCAGATCAGTACTGCGATCACAAGTGCGACTGCAATCAGAACCGGGATCGGAAGATCCTGCTCTGTACGGAGTCCCTTATGTGCTGCATTTTTATTCTTCATACTGTCAATAGCCTGTTTAAATGTTCTTATGATCAGAGGAAGACTCTTGATCAGACTGATGATACCACCTGTTGCAACAGCTCCTGCTCCGATGTATTTAATGTAATTGCTCCACAAAGCACTTGGGCCGCCGCCCTCCATAGTAAGAAGTTCTGTTACTGTTTTACTTGCCGGGAAGATGGTTGCATCTGCACCGAATAATGCGATCAATGGCATCAGTACAAACCAACTGAGTGTTCCACCGGCAAACATATAACTTGAGATCTTCGGTCCACAGATATAACCTACACCTGCGAGGGCAGGAAGTACCTGGATACCAACCTGAGATCCTTTGTAGCTTTCAAATGCATGACCAATCTCACTCTTAAAGAGCTGTGTTCCGTCTGCAAGGAATTTGTACACTGCTGCAATCCCCAGTCCTGCAAATACAGTGCCGGCTTTAGAACCTCCCTCTTCGCCTGCCAGAAGTACTTCTGCACATGCAGTTCCCTCAGGGAATGGAAGTGTTCCATGTTCTTCTACGATCAGAGCCTGACGGAGAGGAACCATAAAGCAAACGCCCAGGACACCTCCGAATAATGCGATCAGGAAGATCGTAAGAATACTTGGAAAATCAATTTTTCCTTCCTCTGCCCAGAGGAATAATGCAGGAAGTGTAAAAATTGCTCCTGCTGCGACAGACTCACCGGCAGAACCGATCGTCTGTACCATGTTGTTCTCAAGAATGGAATCCTTACGGAGAATCACACGTATTATACCCATAGAAATAACTGCTGCCGGGATAGAGGCGGACACAGTCATACCTACGAGGAGTCCGAGATATGCGTTCGCTGCCCCAAATACGATTGCCAGAAGGATACCAATCAAGAGTGCTGTTACCGTAAATTCAGGAACGACTTTGTCGGCTGGAATATACGGCTTGAAGTCTTTCTTGTTGTTGTCCATTTCTCTTTTCCTTTCTTTTGTATATTTCTTGCTAATGATTAGCATAGCTTCACTATTATATCATGATAAAGTGATAAAAGAAAGCGAAAAAGATTAAAATGTCAAGGAAATAATGTCCAAATATGGATGAAATCGTAGAAAACGGGTCAGAAAGACCTGGCAGCAACTTCGTAAAGACTTGATTTTGAGAATAGATATTACACGAAATATGTGATAAAATAAAAAGAAGTATGTCATTTTTACAGAGAAATGGAGGTTACATCGGATGGAAGCATATACGGGGTTTGCAGCAGTCTATGATATTTTCATGGACAATGTACCTTATGAAGAGTGGAGCAGCTATCTCCATGGTCTGCTTCTGGAGCATGGAATTGAAGAAGGGATCGTATTGGATCTGGGATGTGGGACAGGTGCGATGACAGAGCGGCTGGCAGCATTCGGATATGATATGATCGGAGTGGACAATTCAGAGGATATGCTGGAGCTTGCCATGGAAAAAAGAGTACAGTCAGGGCAGGATATTCTGTATCTGTTGCAGGATATGCGGGAATTTGAATTGTACGGTACAGTGCGTGCGGCAGTGAGTGTCTGTGATTCGGTAAATTATATTACAGAGCCTGAAGAGCTGAAAGAGGTATTCCGGCTGGTGAATAATTACTTAGATCCTGAAGGCGTCTTTATTTTTGATTTTAATACAGTATATAAATATAAGGAAGTAATGGGAGATACCGTTATAGCGGAAGACCGTGGTGAATGTAGTTTTATCTGGGATAACTATTACTATGATGAGGAAAAGATCAATGAATATGATCTGACGCTGTTTATCAGGGAAGAGGGAAAAGAGAAAAATTTGTACCGGAAGTATCAGGAGACGCATTATCAGAGGGGCTATACATTAGACGAGATGAAAGAGCTGATTCAAGGTTCAGGGCTGATCTTTGAGACTGCTTATGATGCATTTACCCATGAAGCACCGACAGAAAAAAGTGAACGGATCTATATCATAGCAAGAGAATATGGAAAGTTACAGAAATAAGCAAGAAATTTTATGATGAGAAAGGAAAAGAAGAATGAAAGATTATATTGTCAGGGCAACCGCAGGAAATACGCAGATCCGTGCTTTTGCCGCAGTAACAACGAACCTGGTAGAAGAGGCGAGAGTCCATCATCAGACAAGTCCGGTTGCAACAGCAGCTCTGGGACGGCTTCTGACCGGTGGAGTCATGATGGGAAGCATGATGAAGAATGATACCGATATGCTGACGATCCAGATCAAATGTTCCGGAGATATTGAGGGGCTGACAGTGACGGCAGACAGTCAGGGAAATGTAAAAGGATATGTATTTAATCCGGATGTCATGCTGCCACCAAAGAATGGAAAGCTGGATGTAGGCGGAGCATTGGGCCAGGGAGTTATGACGATCATCAAAGATATGGGACTGAAAGAACCATATTCCGGTCAGACAATCCTTCAGACCGGTGAGATCGCAGAAGATCTGACGTACTACTTTGCAACGTCTGAGCAGGTTCCGTCTTCCGTAGGACTGGGTGTACTGATGAACGGAGATAATACGGTCAGAGTTGCCGGAGGATTTATTGTTCAGGTTATGCCTTTTATTGAAGATGAAGTATTAAATAAACTGGAAGAAAATATTAAAAAGATCCGTTCTGTCACAGCTATGCTTGATGATGGACATACGCCGGAACAAATGCTGGAGCAGGTGCTGGAAGGACTAGATCTTGAGATCACGGATACGATGCCGACACAGTTCTACTGTAACTGTTCTAAAAAGAGAATTGAAAAAGCAATCATCAGTATTGGAAAGAAGGAAATTCAGGAGATGATTGATGAAGGAAAAGAGATTGAAGTAAAATGTCACTTCTGTAATACAGCCTATCATTATTCAGTGGATGAATTAAAAGAATTATTAAAAAAGAGCAGATAAATTTTTAAAGTTCTGCAGGAACGGACTGAGAATGAAAATGATAAAAATCCGGACTGAGGAACGGATCAGCGAAAGGAGAAGCATATGAGACATGGATTTGTAAAGGTTGCTGCGGCAACACCGGATATCCGGGTCGCAGATGTAGAGTTTAATAAAGAGAATATTTGCAGAGGGATTGAAGAAGCAGAAAAGGCGAACGCAAAAATACTGGTGTTCCCGGAACTGTGTGTGACAGGATATACGTGCAGTGACCTGTTTGACCATGCGGTTTTACTGAAGGCAGCGAAAAAGGCTCTGTTGGAGATCGCAGAGTTTACCAGAGACAGGGATCTGCTGGTGTTTGTGGGAGTTCCGCTTGAGGTGGATGGAAAGCTTTACAATGTGGCAGCAGCCCTGAATCATGGAAAGATCCTGGGACTGACGACAAAGACATTTCTGCCGAATTACGGGGAATTTTATGAGATGCGTCAGTTTACTCCCGGACCGGAGAAAGCGAGATATATTTCTTTTAATGGAGAAGAGATCCCGTTCGGACCACAGATTCTTTTCCAGGCAGCAGAAATGGAAGATCTGATCGTTGCAGCGGAGATCTGTGAGGATGTGTGGTCACCGATTCCGCCGAGTATCGGTGCGGCACTGGAAGGAGCAACTGTGCTCGTAAACTGTTCCGCAAGTGATGAGACGATCGGAAAGGATACGTATCGCAGAGAGCTGATCGCAGGGCAGTCTGCACGACTGATCGCAGGATATATTTATGCAAATGCAGGAGAAGGAGAATCAACAACGGATCTTGTCTTTGGCGGACATAATATTATCGCAGAAAATGGAACAATCCTGAAAGAAAGCAGTCGCTATAGAAATGAAATTATTTACTCAGAGTTTGACCTTGAGAGAATTGCGGGAGAAAGAAGAAAGAATACGACATTTCAGACAGCACAGGAACGCAGCCTGATCCGGGTAGGATTCCAGATAGAAAAAGGAGAAACTTCTCTGACAAGAACATTTCCAAAGAAGCCGTTTGTTCCGTCAGATGAACAGACGAGAGCTGCACGCTGCGAGGAGATCCTGACGATCCAGGCAATGGGACTGAAGAAGCGTCTTGCCCATACCAATGCGAGAACCGCAGTGGTAGGAATTTCCGGTGGGCTGGATTCTACGCTTGCCCTCCTGGTTACTGCGAAAGCATTTGATATGCTTGGAAGAGATAAAAAAGATATTCTTGCGGTGACGATGCCGTGTTTTGGAACGACAGACCGTACCTATCAGAATGCCTGTGAGATGTCGAAAAAGGTCGGAGCAACTCTGATAGAGGTGCCGATCGCCGAGGCGGTGAATATCCATTTCCGGGATATCGGACACGATCCCGAGGATCACAGTGTCACTTATGAGAATGGACAGGCACGCGAGAGAACGCAGGTACTGATGGATCTTGCGAATAAGACGTGGGGCATGGTTATCGGGACAGGCGATATGTCAGAGCTTGCACTTGGCTGGGCAACCTACAATGGCGATCATATGTCCATGTACGGGGTGAATGCCTCTGTGCCTAAGACACTGGTACGTCATCTGGTCAAATATGCTGCGGATGATACGGAAGATGAGCAGCTCCGGGAAGTACTGTATGATGTACTGGACACTCCGGTAAGCCCGGAATTACTTCCGCCAAAAGATGGAGACATCGCACAGAAGACAGAAGATCTGGTGGGACCGTATGAATTGCATGACTTCTTCTTATATTTTATGCTTCGCTTTGGATATGAGCCTGCAAAGATCTATCGTCTTGCCTGCAGTACTTTTGAGGGGGAATACGACAGGGAAACGATCCTGAAGTGGCTGAAGACATTCTGCAGGAGATTTTTCTCCCAGCAGTTTAAGAGATCCTGTCTGCCGGATGGCCCGAAAGTGGGAACTGTGGCACTTTCTCCACGTGGTGACTGGAGAATGCCGAGTGATGCCAGCGTTGCTGTATGGATGAAAGAACTGGAGACTTTATAAAAAGAAAAGATACTATAAAGAGAAAATGTAAAAAAAGAAAAGATGCTTTTCCGGAAATGGCAGATACACCCGGTTGGGAGTAAAGGTCAGATCAAAGAAAAGCATCTTTTTCAGTATAGTCCTTATTGGCACTGAAGGAAGAAACTGCTGCAAAAAGCTTCACAGTAAAATTCTTATACAGCGGCGATCACTTCTACTTCGCAGAGGACTCCCTTGGGAAGATCCTTTACAGCAACGCAGGAGCGGGCCGGATTTCCGGTGAAATATTTTGCATATACGGCATTGAATGCTGCAAAATCAGCAATATCAGCAAGGAAACAAGTTGTCTTTACAACATCTGTAAATGCTGCATTCTGACTGTCAAGCAGTCCTTTGATATTCTTCATGACCTGTTCAGCCTGTTCCTCAATGGTAGTTCCGACCACTTCACCTGTCTGTGGCGAAAGAGGAACCTGTCCTGAAAAGAAAGCAAATCCATTCACAACAACTCCCTGGGAATATGGTCCGATCGCAGCCGGAGCCTCTTTGGTTTCTACATATTTTAACATGATCTCTACCTCCATTTTTCTGAGTAAAAATTACTATAAATTATTATAAACCCGGCCTCAAATTTTTGCCACCCTAAATTTAAAACCATATTGAAGACGAAAAAAAATAGTGCTATCCTATATCTGAAAAAATGGTCAGTTGCGTATTGCAGCGTGAATGAAAGAGAAAGGAGTGCGGCAGTATTATGAAAGCAGTACAGCATGATATGACGGTGGGAAAGCCGATGAAAGTAATTATAAATTTTACATTGCCGATTTTTATCGGAAATGTGTTTCAGCAGTTTTATAATATGGCAGATGCTGTGATCGTGGGAAAGTTTGTCGGTACGAAAGCACTGGCAGCAGTCGGAAGCACCGGAACGATCATGTTTCTGATCTGGGGCTTTGTCGCGGGAATGACAGCCGGATTTACGGTTCTGACAGCACAGAAATTCGGAGCGGGCGATATGGATGGAATGAGGAAGACTGTTGCGGGGGCAGGCATCCTTTCTTTGGGAATCGGACTTTTTCTGACGATTGTATTTATGGCATTTATGAAACCACTTCTGATTCTTATGAATACACCGGAGGATATTTTCCGGGATGCATATGCTTATATTATGATTGTCAGCGGAGGAATCCTTGCACAGATGCTGTATAATCTTCTGTCCAGTATCCTGCGTGCGTTGGGAAACAGTAAGTTGCCGCTTTATTTTCTGATTATCAGTGCGGTGCTTAATATTTTCCTGGATCTGCTCCTGATCATCGTCTTCGGACTGGGAACTGCAGGAGCCGCCATTGCAACCGTTGTCGCACAGGGAATATCGGGACTTCTCTGCCTGGGCTATATCATGCTGAAGCTTCCGATACTGCATCTGAAAAAGGAGGACCGGCACGTAGGAGGTCAGATCTACCTGACGCAGATCCGCATCGGTCTGCCAATGGCATTGCAGTATTCCATTACAGCGATTGGAACTATGATGGTGCAGACTTCGCTGAATATTCTCGGTTCTACACTGGTAGCGGCATTTACTGCGGCAAATAAGATCGAGCAGGTAGTGACGCAGGCATATGTGGCAATGGGGACAACCATGGCAACTTACGGGGCACAGAATATGGGAGCGGGCAATGTCCCGAGGATTCGCCAGGGATTCAAAGCATGTACGATCCTGGGAGTTATTTATTCTTTTATTGCAGCAGCATTTGTTATGACTGTAGGAAAATATATGACTTACTTATTTGTTTCAGAAAATGTTGGTGTGATCATGGATTCGGTGGAGATTTATCTGTGGTGTATTGGAATCTGTTTTATTCCGCTTGCTGTAGTGAATATTTACAGAAATGGAATCCAGGGACTGGGCTATGGACTTCTTCCAATGATGGCAGGAGTGGCAGAACTGGTCGGAAGAGGTGCTGTTGCAGTGGCTGCGGCAAAGCAGAGAAGTTATACCGGAGTCTGTATGGCCAGTCCGGCAGCATGGATCCTTGCGGGATCGCTGCTGCTGGTCATGTATTACTATATCATGAAAGTTGATATGAAAAAGATTTTCGGAAAGTCATCCTCATAACGCAGGGAGAGAGAACAGGAGTCTGCCGTTATATTCAGACTTTCTTCAGAAAAAGAAGGGAAAAGATACATACGATCCCCTCTGTTACCGGGAGTGACATCCAGATCCCGGTGAGTCCGAATAAATGAGCCAGAAGAAAAGCGGCCGGGATGATCAGCAGGAATCCTCTTAGAAGAGAGAGGATAAATGCCTGTTTTGGGTGGTCCGTGGAACTTAAAAATACTGCGGCAACGATATTGATGCCGGAGAAAAAGAGGCTGGTAAAGTAGATCCTCATTCCGTCGGCCGCAATGGAAGTAAGGGCGGTGTTCTGATCTTTATTGAACAGATCAGCAATGGGGTCAGCCAGCAGGAAGATAACTGCGTAAGAAAGCAGAGCCAGAAGCAGAGCGGTCAGGAGTGCATAGCATCTGATCTGATGGCGGACCGGCTGTCCTTTTTTTCCTGGATGGCTGCTGACGATGGGCTGGATTCCCTGAGCAATGCCGGTGGAGATGGCAATAAGAACCAGAGCGATGTTTGCAAGGACCCCATAGGCAGCGACACCGGTATTTCCGCTTAAATCCAGGATCAGGAAATTAAATACGAGAATCACGATCCCGGAAGAAACTTCAGTGATCAGGGAGGAGACACCTAGAGAACAGATCGAGGAAGCTGTGCTGAGGGAAGGTTTTGTCTTCATCAGCCGGAAGTGGCTGTTTCCTCTCAGAAAATGAGTGGAAAGAATCCCCATACTGATGAGCGGTGCGGTAGCTGTGGCAAGGGCGGCACCTACCATGCCAAGATTCAGAGGATAAATGAAAAGGTAATCCAGCAGGATATTGGAGAGGCTTCCGATGATCATTCCTGCCATGGATAAAGCGGGTTCACCGTCATTTCTGACAAAGCATACGAGAAGGTTATTGGCCAGAAATAAGGGGGCAAATGCCAGCAGGATACGGATATAGGGGACGGCAAAAGGGAGTGTCCGGCTGTCTGCTCCCAGGAGAAGGCATAAAGGCTCTGCCCCAAGAAGTCCTGTCAGTGCGAAAAAAATAGCTGCGATGACTGCCAGCAGGACGGACTGTGTAAAGACTGTGCGGTGCGTTTCTCCTTCCGGGTGCGTGGAGGAGAGGGAATAACGTGAACCGCCTCCCATTCCGATCATGAGACCGGTTCCGTTGAGCAGACTGTATGCAGGCAGAACCAGGTTCAGGGCGGCAAGTGCATCGGAGCCAATGCCTCTTGCAATAAAAAAGGTATCAGCAAGAATGTAGCAGGAAAAGCCGATCATTCCGAGAACATTCGCAGAGACATATTTCAGAAAAAGTGAAAAAATATGCCCGGAAGTGTCGGAACTGTGGATAACTTTTGTATCTGACATAAAAAACTCCCTTCTGAGTGCGGTTAGGTGCGGTTAAATGATGAAAAAGGCATTCACTTTTCGTCCCTTCTAATAACCGGTCTGTTACCTGTCTTCAGCCTGTGCATATCACCTGAAAACTGGTCAAAGAGGTATTAGAGCCTGTCGGTCCGAAAATGAATGCCTTACGATCTTACCCGGCGGCAAGATCCACATTTTCATATAAAACTGTAGGTATGATATCATAGATATCAGGGGAAATCAAATCTTTTTTTCAGGATGAATCAGGTGTAAAATAAAAAGACCGAGTGGAAAATGAAGGAGAACGACCGATGAATAAAAAAGAAGTACTGGAGATCCGTAAGCAGTTTTCGCCGAAGAACTGTGCGATCACGAGAATTTGTGGCTGCTATGTGGATCATGAGAAAAATAAAAAGATGGAATCGAAAGAAGCCTTTCTTTCCCTGCCGGAAGAAGAGGCATTTAAATATTTTGATATTTTTAAGAAGACACTTTCGGGTTCGATCGGTAAAAATATGATTAATATGGAATTTCCAATCGATGCGGAAATGCCGGGAGGAACGCAGGAGTTCCTGCTGAAACTCCGTGACAGCAGACTGGAAGATGATATGCTGCTGGAAGAATTTTACGACAAGGTGATCGCTACTTATGAATATGCGGAGAATTATTATATTATTCTGATCCATGCCATGTATGATATTCCGGGAAAGTCTTCTGATGATATGGAAATGTTTGACGCTTCAGATGAAGTATATCAGCATATCCTCATGAGTATCTGTCCGGTGAGTCTGTCCAAGGCGGGACTTAGTTATAATGCAGAGGAGAATTGTATTCAGGATCGTATCCGTGACTGGATCGTGGACAGACCGGATAAGGGATTTTTATTTCCGGCGTTTAATGACAGAAGTACAGATCTTCACAGTGTTCTTTATTATACGAAGAAGTCGGAAGATCTTCAGCCGGAGATGATCGACCAGCTTTTGGGAGCTAAGATGCCGATGTCTGCTGATACTCAGAAAGAGACATTTCAGATGATTATCGAGGATACACTGGGAGAGGATGGAGATTATGAAACGGTCCGTAATATTCATGAGACGCTGAATGAGCTGATTGAAGAGCATAAGGAAGACCCTGATCCGCTTTCTCTGGATAAGACGGATGTGAAAAAAATATTTGAGCAGAGCGGTGTTTCCAATGAAAAGATGGAAAATTTTGATCAGAATTTTGAGGAAAATGCAGGGGAAAAGGCATCGCTTCTTGCATCCAATATCGCAGAGACGAAGAAGTTCAATATTGAGACCCCGGATGTGGTGATCAAAGTCAACCCGGAGCGGATGGATCTGGTAGAGACCAGAATGATCGACGGAAGGCAATGTCTGGTGATTCCGGTGGATGATCATATTGAAGTGAATGGACTCAATGTCAGAACGATGAAAATAAAGACAGAGTGAGAAGCGAAAAGCCGAGAGACTGGTTAGGATATCCGTTCGGGAGTATTTCCTGCATGAGAAGAAATACTCCTGAACGGGATTTTTTCTTTGAAGTATTTGAAATCGTATCTGAACGGGATTTCTATGCGTTCTGAGTTTATAGGATGGTATACTGCATCAGTTCATAATGCAGCGTACATCCTTCAACGATTTCTGCAGGGAGCAATGCCCTGGCAACAAGTTTCAATTCTTCATCCGGCAGATCAGTTCGTCTTAAATGAGCATAATCTCCGTCAATCTGCTCAACAATGTAATCGCATACCAGCATTTTGAAATCTCCTTTCTTTCATTCGCTCGCTAACGCTCATTATATCATGATCGGCATCGATGATGCCTGGAGCTGCTTTGCAGCGATCATGATCGTCATTCGCCACTCGCACTGAAAAAGCAATGCTTTCTCCTGATCGTTAACGCTCATTATATCATACAGAAAAAAGAAATGGCAAATTACTTATTATAAGCAGATTTACGAGGAAGAAGGGCTTCAGGGATTGCTGGAGCAGTTGTGATGTGATAAAAACAGAGTGAGTATATAGTTCTGGTTTATAAGCCGGTGACCTGGAGGAAGAGGTGACTGGTTTTTCTCTTAAAAAATCCTCCTGTTTTTTCGTGAAATCTTACAAAAATCAATTCCCGTCTTTGTGTAAAATTCCAAAATTGAAAACGATACCAAAAATAGCTTTGACAAATCGAAAATCAGGGTGTATTGTGTAATCACAACAAAGAAATACAGTAGCAACAACAAGGAGATGATAAATTGGCAACGATATCAGATGTGGCAAAGCTTTCAGGATTATCAGTCTCTACCGTATCAAGAGTTATCAATAATAAGCCTCATGTATCAGAAGCAAAAAGACAGCGGGTACAGGAGGCGATGGATGCACTGGGATACAGTCCCCTGCAGGCAGCAAGACAGATGAGAGGTTCCGGTTCAGGAAATGTGGCTGTGGTTGTTCCGACGATCACGAATAACTTTTTTGCTCATCTGGTTGATTCAATCGAAAGAACATGCAGCAAATATGCATACAGGACGTTGATCATCCAGACTTACGGAGAACGGGCAGGAGAGGAAGAAGCATTGAATCTGCTTCGTATGCAGCACGCAGACGGTGCAATCCTCTGTGCGATTGAGAACCAGTGGGAACTGATCAGGAAGTTTACCCAGTATGGCAGGCTGGTTGCATGTAATGAGTACAATGAAGACCATGAGATCTCAATGATCTGTGGAAGACAATATGAGGGATTTCAAAAAGCAACCGAGTATCTTTTAGGTAAAGGACATCAGAGAATCGCTTACTGTACAGGAGCAAAAGCGTTGGTTTTACAGCCAAAGGGACTGAATATCGACAGTGACCGCTACAGAGGTTTTATTGAGACATTAAGCAAGGCGGGAAAAAGTGCTGACCCGGATCAGATGTTTACGAGAATACATACGATGGAAGATGGAAAGAGAGTGATGAAAAAGATCTTAAATCTCTCTTTGCAGGAAAGACCGGATGCAGTCATTGCAGGAAGTGATGAAGTGGCAGCCGGAATGGTGATCGAAGGACTTGCAAATGGAATCCGGATCCCGGAAGATATTGCAATTCTGGGAGTGGATGACCAGCCGCTGGCATCCTGCATACAGATTCCTCTGACGACGATCCGTCAACCGATTGCTCAGGAAGGCGAGTATGCGGCAAAAGAAATGATCCGTCAGCTCAGGGACGGAGCGGAAGATACGATCCGCAAAGAACTGGATCTTGAATTAGTGATCCGGCAGTCAGCCTGAGGGCAGCAGTAATTTAGTAAATAACCAGTACGAAATCCAGTGCTGGTTTTTAAAAGAAACAAATTGGTAACGATACCAAAAAAGCAAAAATCAAGGAGGAAAAGAAAATGGTAGTATTAGCAAGAGTTGATCAGAGACTGATTCATGGGTTGATCGTAAACCAGTGGGCACCACATCTTCAGGTAAAAAGATTTATGGTGGTAGATGATGTGCTTTGCAATAACGAAGAGATCAAGGCAAGTATGAGAATGGCAAAGCCGGCAGGAACAGGAGTGTCTGTCATCAGCACAGAGACAGCAATCGCCAATTTTAAAGCCGGTAAATATGACGGACAGAGAGTGTTCGTTCTTGTAAAAGAGCCGGAGACACTGATCCGTCTGATGGAAGGCGGCGTCGAGATCCCGAAAGTAGATCTTGGAATTATTTTCAATGAGAATGGAAGAACACCGGTCACAAAATTTATTGCACTGAATGAGAAAGAAAAAGCAGATCTTGAAATCATCAGAAGCAAGGGTGTTCCGATCGTGATCCAGTATGTTCCGACTGATGCAGAAGAGGCATACTGATTCAGAAAAATATATTGATTCAGAAAAAGAAAAGATCAGTGTCAGATAAGTAAAAAATTGAGAGGTGACAGATATGCATATCATACAGGATATATTAATCATTCTTTTGGCAGGGTACATGACGATCGACCAGAATGGTCCGGTTGTTATGTCCTGGTTCTCCGTAATCGTTGGTACAATTTCAGGTCTGATCATGGGAGACTTAAATACAGGTCTTATGATCGGAGGTACATTCCAGTTGATGTCGCTTGGTGTGGCAGCACTTGGAGGAGCTTCTGCCCCAAATTACGGACTTGCAACAATTATCGGTACATTTATCGCAGTCCGCACAGGAACGGGAATTGATGCGGCTGTAGGTGTTGGACTTCCGGTTGGACTTCTTGCGATCCAGTTAGAAGTTGTAGTGCGTATTGTAAATAACTTTGTAGCACATAAGATGCAGAGTGATAATAATGAAGGAAAATGGAAAAACATGAACCGGATCGCATGGGTCGGACCGCTGCTCTGTTCCCTTCAGACAATCATTCCAACAGTGATCGTTGTATGCTTTGGTGCAAATGTAGTGAATTTTATCCTGGATGTGATCCCACAGTGGGTGACAGACGGGCTGTCCATTGCAGCAGGAATGCTTCCTGTAGTCGGTATCGGAATGTTGATGCGTTATATGCCGGTTAAGAAATTCCTTCCATTTATTCTGATCGGATTTGTACTTTCAGCTTATCTGTCCATGCCGGTACTCGGAATTGCGATTGTCGGATTTGCCGCAGCATTCTGGTATTTTACGACAGAAATGAAAAAAGCCGCAGAGGCAGAGAAAGCAGTAGCTGTTACAACAGTGGATGAGATGGGAGATGATTTTGATGAGTAAGATGGAAAATAATACAGTAAATAAAGCAGGCAGCACAGGTGTTGAGCTGAACCTGAATGATGGAACGCAGCGTTATCAGGTAACAAAAAAAGATCTGAAAAAGACAGCCGACAGATATAACTTTATGGCATGTAACATTTTCAATTACGAATCCCAGATGGGTCCGGCTGTAGCATGGGCAATGGCACCGGTACTTCGTAAGATCTATAAAAAAGATGAAGAATACAAAGAGGCACTGAACAACCATTTTAATTATTTCAATTCCACAACAGTCATGTCCAGTATGATCCTGGGTGCGACACTGGCGATCGAAGAGAAGGACGGCATCGAGGCGAAAGAGACAGTACAGTCGTTAAAGACCAGTCTGATGGGACCGTTTGCCGGAGTTGGTGATACGCTGGTATGGGTTCTCTGGCCGACGATCATGGGATCTATTTCAGGATATATGGCACAGCAGGGAAATCCGCTGGGTGCGATCATCTGGTTTATTGCAAACATCATTTTCTGGTTTGTAAAGAGAAAAATGTTTGAAGTGGGATATACTTCAGGAACAAAGCTGATCACAAACCTTGGAAAAAGCCTTACGACATTTACAGAAGCCGCTTCTATCATGGGACTGAGTGTTGTCGGTGCATTGATCGCTTCTTCTGTAAAAATGACAACAGCATTAAATTTTAAAGTCGGGGAAGTTTCACTGGCACTTCAGACCGATATACTTGACAGGATCATGCCATCCCTGCTTCCGGTACTTCTGACAGCACTTGTCTACAAGCTGCTCGGAAATAAGAAGTGGACAGCAACGAAACTGATCCTTCTGATTATTGTTATTGCACTGGTATGCTCTTTCTTTGGAATCCTCACAGTATAGCGGAAAGGAAATAATATCTATGAAAAGAATTTTAGTTACAGCATCTCATCATAAGATGGCAGATGGATTAAAGGATACTCTGAATTTTGTTTCAGGCGGAGTGCAGGAGACGATTGCACTCTCTGCCTATCTGGATAACCAGCCGGTGGAAGAGGCAGTGGATGAACTGATGAAAGGATTTGCAGAGGAAGATGAAGTGATCGTTCTGACAGACCTGACTTCAGGAAGTGTGAACCAGCAGTTTTTCCGTTATCGCAACAGACCGCATACGCACATTGTGAGTGGTATGAACCTTCCACTTGCATTTCAGGTAGCCATGGAGCCGCAGGGAGAATATATCACGGTGGAACGGATGCGTGAGATGGTGGAAGAAGCAAAGAATGAAATAAAATATGTCAATGATATAGCAGATGATGGAGATGACGAAGATGAGTAATAAAACGGCATGGTGGAAAAAGAGTGTAGTATATCAGGTATATCCGAAAAGCTTTTGTGATTCAAATGGAGACGGGATCGGGGATCTGAATGGAATCCGCAAAAAAATTCCTTATCTTGTAAAGCTGGGGGTGGATGTTCTCTGGTTGAATCCGATCTACGCGTCTCCGCAGGTGGATAACGGGTATGATATTTCCAATTACAGAGAGATCGAGCCGACATTTGGTACCATGGAAGATTTTGAAAATCTGCTTGCAGAAGCACATGAGGCAGGTCTGAAGATCATTCTTGACCTGGTTGTAAATCATACCTCTGACCAGCATCCATGGTTTCAGGAATCAAGAAAAAGTAAGGACAATCCTTACAGCGACTACTATATATGGAAAGACGAAGTAATCAATAACTGGGGATCCAGCTTCGGCGGATCTGCCTGGGAGTATGCAGAGGAGCGTGCCCAGTATTATCTGCACTGCTTTGCAAAAGAGCAGCCGGATCTGAACTGGGAAAATCCGAAAGTGCGGCAGGAAGTATATGATATCCTGCGGTTCTGGCTGGATAAAGGAATCGATGGATTCCGGATGGATGTAATTTCGCTTCTTTCGAAAGATCAGAGTTTTCCGGACGGGCCGGTGATTCAAAATAAAGCTTACGGAAGTTATTATGCCGGATGTGCAAATGGACCGAGAGTACATGAATTTCTCCAGGAGATGAACCGGGAAGTATTGAGTAAATACGATATTATGACCGTAGGAGAGGCACCGCATACCAATGCAGATGAGGCGGCTCTTTATACAGATGAATCAAGAAAAGAACTGAACATGGTCTTTCATTTTGACCATATGCATCTGGATTATGATGAGAATGGAAAATATGCAACGAATCGTGTGCCTCTTGTGGCACTGAAAAAAATCATGACGCAGTGGCAGGATAAGATGCATGAGTGCAATGGCTGGAACAGTCTGTACTGGTGCAATCACGATCAGGCGAGAGCTGTGACACGCTTTGGAAACGATTCAGAAGAATACAGAGAAATCTCGGCAAAAATGCTTGGAACATGTCTTCATATGATGCAGGGAACTCCTTACATTTATGAAGGGGAAGAGCTTGGAATGACCAATGCAGATTTTACAAGGATCGAGGAGTACAAAGACGTAGAAGCACTGGATATCTTTAAAGATTTTACAGAAAGAAAAGGATTTTCAAAAGAAGATACCCTCCATTTACTTCATTTGAAGTCCAGAGACAACGCCAGAACTCCGATGCAGTGGGATGCTTCTGAAAATGCCGGATTCTCCGAAGCACAGCCATGGATTCGTGTCAATGCTAATTATAAAAAGATCAATGTAGAAAATGCTCTGGCAGACAGTGACTCTGTTTTCTATTACTATCAGAAGCTGATTGCCCTGCGTCATGAACTTCCGATTATTACGGATGGAGTTTATGAACTGCTGGATGCAGAGAATGAAAAGATTTATGCTTACCTGAGAAAAGGAGAGAAAGAAAGTCTGATTGTTCTTTGCAATTTCACGGATGAGACAGTGGAATACGAGGTGGATGAGTCTGTAAAAGCAGAGAGAAGTGAGCTTGTAATTTCCAATTATAAAGATGCTCCTGAAAAGTTTGCATCAAAGATCACAATGAAGCCTTATGGGGCTTATGTATACTATACAAAATGAGGTAAGAAAAATGGTGTAATCCCGATTATGGGGTTACATCTTTTTTTGCAAGGATTTTTTGCAGTTATACCTGATTTGCAAATAAATCCGTTTCAAGGCTGAGTAAGTTGCTGATTTCCAAAGCTATGTCGTTTAAATTGCAATCAAGTTCTCCCAAAAACCATTGCTTAAGTGGTGATCTTTTTATAGATTGCTTCAGCCAGAAGCCGATGCCCCAGAGCATCCAGATGCTGACGGTCGGTTTCACTGGCATTGGCAACAGAGGCAGCATCGAGAAAATCAGCGTGATACCGGGCAGCAATTTTTTTATATTCAGTGGCAAGGTTCTGAGAGACAAGCTCAGAACCTTTATTAAATTCCGGGTCAAATCCAGGATCGCCGACACCGGGAGCAAGGAGGATCGGTGAGATCACGAGAAGACGAAAAGGGTGGGGAGAACTTTTCTGAGCTTTGGTGATGACCTGTTCCAGTCCCTTGGCAATCGTGCCGGCAGAGGCGTTGTAACGGGTCTTGCAGTCATTGGTTCCGAGCATCAGGATGAGCAGATCCACAGGGGCATGGCTTTCCAGGAGAATACCGATCGTATCCAGTCCACGGCGGCCTTCCCGCAATTCATCGGAAAAGACGGTAGTTCTTCCACAGAGACCTTCTTCAATAATACGGTCATTGGTTCCAAGCTTTTTCTGAAGCAGACCGGTCCAACGGGTATCTGCATCAAAGCGTCCTGATCCGTCAGGGCAATATCCATAAGTATTTGAATCTCCAAAACATAAAATATTCATAACGTCAACTCCTTTATAAACATACTAATCATATATGAATAGTATATTAAAGCGAAGAAAGAGAAATGTCAAGTGTCATATATGAGAACTTTCAGAGATCCAGTTGCTTCAGTGCCAGTGCAATTCCATCCTGATCATTGTCTGCTGTGATAAAAAAGGACTCTTGGGTCTGAGGGATCTTTTACAATCCAGTCAGATCGGGTATAAGCCGCGTCCTTTGCTGTGAAGCCTTTTTCATAAAGAACAGAACGGTTTTCGTCCAGGATCAGTCCTCCTGAGAAGGCTATGATGGAACAGGTAAGTCCATAGTTACTTATGATCAGTTCAATGGCAGCAGGATAACGTGCAGAGGCGAGGACAAAAGAAGTTCCGTTGTTGCAGGTATGGGGTATTTGCAAAAGCCGTCTGTAGTGGTAAAATAAAGATTAAGGCTGAAAATAAAGATGGAGTGTAGAGAATGATAAAAAAGATCAGAGCGGGGGTGCTGCTCCTCTTCTTTCTGCTGCTTTCTTTCGAGGCCTGTAAAGCAGGTGATGCGGAAAAAGAAGCAGGCACAAAAGGCTGGAAAGAAGCTGCGGATGCCGCAGAGAATGAAGAGCAGGTGAAAAAGTCCTCATCCGATACGACCTGTTATACTTTTGAGGATGTGGAAGGAAATTCTTATCAGGCAGAGCTGCTTGACGAAGTGGCAAAGAACCCGTATAATTTTAAGAATCTTGTGACGGACCCGGAAAGCGGATATAAGACTTATTCAGATACGAAGAAGCATATTTCTTCAAAGCTGGGTGTGGACGTTTCTGAATTTCAGGGCGAGGATACAGACTGGCAGCAGGTAAAGGAAAGTGGGATTGATTTTGTGATCGTACGGCTGGGATATCGTGCCTACGGAGAGAGTGGTGTTCTAGTACTGGATGATATGTTTGACCAAAATGTGCAGGGTGCATTGTCAGCCGGCCTGGAAGTAGGAGTTTATTTCTTTTCACAGGCAACAACTTTGTCCGAGACAGTGGAAGAGGCAGATTTTGTACTGGAGCATATCAGGCAGTATGACATCACAGCACCGGTTGTATTTGATACAGAAGAGATCAAAGGGGATGAGGCAAGAACCGATTCCAATACACGGGAAGATTTCACAAATTACTGTAAGGTATTTTGCGACAGTATCAAAGCAGAGGGGTACGATGCAATGATTTATGCCAATATGAAATGGATGGCATTTACGCTGAAGCTGGAAGAACTTGAAGGATATGATTTCTGGTATGCGGATTATCACGAAGAGCCACAGTGTCCGTATGCATTTAAAATGTGGCAGTACAGTGAGACGGGAGAAGTACCCGGGATCACAGGACATGTTGATTTAGATTTATGGTTTCAGGAGGAAAATTAAATGAAATGGAATAAATTCCGGTTGAAGACAACGACAGAAGCAGAAGATATCGTCAGCAGTATGCTGGCAGATCTTGGGATCGAAGGTGTGGAGATTGAAGATAAGATCCCGCTGACAGAATCAGATAAGGAGCAGATGTTCGTTGATATCCTTCCGGAGATCGAGCCGGATGACGGAGTGGCATATCTGAGTTTTTATCTGGAAGAAGAGGCAGACACAGAAGCTGTGCTGGCGAATGTAAAAAAGGAATTAGAAGAGATGTCTGCTTATGTGAACGTCGGTGAATGCACGATTGAAGAATCCGAGACGGAGGATGTGGACTGGGTCAATAACTGGAAGAAGTATTTTCATCAGTTCTATGTGGATGATATCCTCATCATCCCGTCCTGGGAGGATGTAAAGCCGTCCGATGAGGATAAAATGGTCATCCATATTGATCCGGGTACGGCATTTGGAACAGGAATGCATGAGACAACCCAGCTTTGTATCCGGCAGATCAGAAAGTACGTGACGGAGAAGACGAAGATTCTTGATGTAGGATGCGGAAGTGGTATTCTTGGAATGCTGGCACTGAAATTCGGGGCAGAACATTCCGTGGGAACAGATCTTGATCCATGTGCGATCGATGCAACCTATGAAAATATGGAGAATAACGGGATCTCCAGAGACAAGTATGAAGTCATGATCGGAAATATCATTGATGATAAAGCAGTGCAGGACAAGGTCGGTTATGAATGTTATGATATCGTGGCTGCCAATATCCTGGCACCGGTACTGGTAGAGCTGACCCCGGTGATCGTAAACCAGCTTAAACCGGGCGGAATTTATATTACAAGCGGAATTATTGATGATAAGGAAGAAACTGTAAAAGAGGCAGTGGCAAAGGCGGGACTGGAACTCATTGATGTGACCTATCAGGGCGAGTGGGTGTGTGTAACTGCAAGAAAAAGGAATTAAAAGAAATTAGTAAAAGGAGAATGGAATGCAGCATTTTTTTGCGGATCGGTCCTGGGTTCAGGGAGATAAGATCCGGTTGGAAGGATCCGATGTCAATCATATGAAGAATGTCCTCCGTATGAAAGAAGGCGAAGAGGTACAGGTCAGTGACGGGACTGGAAATGCTTACCTGTGTCAGATAGAGGGGTATGAAGGTAATCAGGCTGTGCTGAAGATCCGGGAGAAGACGGAGAAAGATACAGAACTTCCGTCAAAGATCTGGCTGTTCCAGGGACTTCCCAAAGGGGATAAGATGGAACTGATCGTTCAAAAGGCGGTAGAACTGGGAGTGTACGGCATTGTTCCATTTGCGGCAAAGCGTTCAGTTGTCCGGCTGGATGAGAAAAAGGCCGGGAAAAAGCAGATTCGCTGGCAGGCGATCGCAAAGGGAGCTGCGGAGCAGTCAGGCAGAGGTCTGATTCCTGAAGTGGAGACCGTGAAGACCTATGCCGAGGCACTGGAGTTCGCAAAAGAGCTGGATGTGATCCTTGTTCCATATGAACTGGAAGAAGGCATGAAGGCAACGATGAGCATAATCGAAGCGATCAGACCGGGACAGTCTGTCGGAATCTTCATTGGCCCGGAGGGCGGCTTTGAAGAGCAGGAGATCGGGCAGGCACGAAATGCAGGAGCCGTTCCGGTCACACTTGGAAGAAGGATACTGAGAACAGAAACTGCAGGAATTACGACACTTTCAATTTTGATGTATCATCTGGAGTGTGCAGAGGTTCAGTAGCATTCTCAGAGAAAAGAACATATTTTATATAGAAAGAGAAGAAAAGGAAAGGGAAAATGGAAGCTTATTTAGATAATTCTGCCACGACAATGGCATATCCTGAGGTGGGAGAGCTTGTATATAAAGTGATGTGCCGGGACTACGGCAATCCGTCATCCATGCACCGCAAGGGTGTGGATGCAGAGCATTATGTCAAAGGAGCAAAAGAATCTTTGGCAAAGCTTATGAAAGTAAATGCAAAAGAGATCTTTTTTACTTCAGGTGGAACGGAGAGCGATAATCTTGCACTGATCGGATGTGCAAGAGCAAATAGACGGGCAGGGAATCATCTGATCACTACGTCCATCGAGCATCCCGCCATTTTAAATACGATGCGGTATCTGGAAGAAGAGGAAGGCTTCCGTGTGACCTATCTGCCGGTAGACTGCTGCGGACGGGTCAAGCTGGATGCATTAAAAGAAGCGTTATGCCCGGAGACGATCCTGGTATCGATCATGTATGTGAATAATGAAGTGGGAACAGTTCAGCCAGTGGAAGAGGCAGCGTCGATCGTGAAAGATTATAATCCGTCGATCTTATTCCACTCAGATGCGGTACAGGGGTTTGGAAAATACCGGATCTATCCGAAACGTCAGAAAATTGACCTGCTCAGTGTCAGCGGACATAAGATCCATGGACCGAAGGGAACGGGATTTTTATATATTGGTGAGAAAGTGAAGATCAGGCCGATTCTGTTCGGTGGTGGCCAGCAGAGGGATATCCGTTCCGGTACAGAGAATGTACCTGGAATTGCAGGGCTTGGTCTTGCGGCTGAGCTTGCATACAAAGATTTTGATATCAAGACTGCCCTGATGAGAGAACTAAAAGAATACTTTATCAGTGAGATCGGTCAGATGGAAAATACTGTGATCCATGGAGTGGCGGATGAGGGAAGTGCTCCGCATATCATCAGCCTGGGTGTAGCCGGGGTACGGAGCGAGGTTCTGCTGCATACACTGGAGGACAAGGGAATCTATGTATCGTCCGGATCAGCATGTGCTTCAAACCATCCGGCAGTCAGCGGAGTATTAAAAGGAATTGGGGCAGCGAGGGAATACCTGGATGCAACCATCCGAATCAGTATGTCGGAGTTTACAACAAAGGAAGAGATTGACTATCTTTTGGAGACACTTTATAAGTGTGTTCCGATGCTGAGAAGATATACAAGACACTAAGTGTATAAGAAGAGAAGGAGAAAGCAGATGAAATTTCATTCATTTTTGATCAAATACGGAGAGATTGGAATCAAGGGAAAGAACCGTTATATTTTTGAAGATGCACTGGTGCGTCAGATCCGTTATGCCCTGCAGGGAGCAGACGGAGAATTTCTGGTTCATAAGTGCCATGGAAGAGTTTATGTGGACTGTGAGGGAGAATACGATTTTGAGGAAACGGTAGAAAGCCTGAAAAAGGTCTTTGGCATCGTGGGAATCTGTCCGGTTGTACGCGTTCCGGTGGCTGAACTGGAGCAGTTAAAGAAAGATGTTGTATCCTATGTGGATCAGGTCTATGAGGATAAGAACCTTACTTTCAAAGTGGAGGCAAGAAGAGCAAATAAGCGTTATCCGGTCAATTCTATGGAAATCAACTGTGCAGTGGGAGAAGCGGTACTGGAGGCATTCCCGGAGACAAAGGTAGATGTGCATGATCCGGATGTGAGACTGAATGTGGAAATCAGGGAAGAAGTTTATATCTATTCAAAGATCATTCCGGGACCAGGAGGGATGCCGATCGGTACAAATGGAAGTGCCATGCTGCTTCTGTCAGGAGGAATCGACAGTCCGGTTGCCGGCTATATGATTGCCAAGAGAGGCGTTGAGATCGAGGCAACTTATTTCCATGCACCACCGTATACGAGTGAGAGAGCGAAAGAAAAGGTAGTTGACCTTGCACGCCTGGTATCTGCCTATGCAGGACCGATCAAGTTGCATGTTGTCAATTTTACGGATATCCAGCTTGCTATTTATGAAAAATGCCCGCATGATGAGCTGACGATCATTATGCGTCGTTATATGATGAAAATTGCCGAGCATTTTGCAAAGAAAGACGGATGTCTTGGGCTGATCACCGGAGAAAGTATCGGTCAGGTGGCAAGTCAGACGATGCAGAGTCTGAATGCGACCAATGCGGTTTGTACGCTTCCGGTTTACCGTCCGCTGATCGGATTTGACAAAAAGGAGATCGTGGAGATTTCGGAGAAGATCAACACATATGAGACATCAATCCAGCCATTTGAGGATTGCTGTACGATCTTTGTGGCAAAGCATCCGGTGACGAAACCGAACCTTGAAAGAATTGAGAAGTCTGAACTGAATCTGACCGATGTGATCGATGATCTGATGAAGACGGCGATTGAGACAGCAGAAGTGATCCGGATCCGTCAGAATGAAGCATAAACCGTGAGAAACACGCTTTACAGGTTTCGCTGATTATCGCGGCAGTTGCCAGGCATGGAGTCTGGCATGTTGCCCGCATAATAAAAAGAGGAAAGTCCTCTCAGGGCTTTCCTCTTAAATCGGCAAATATTTGGTTTATCCTGAATGCTTATTTAATGATATAAGCATCAAGTGCTGTAAGAATTTCATCAACGTTTCCGTCAGCGTGGATGTTCAGATCAATCGGCTTGGAAAGATCAAGACTGAAAATTCCCATGATTGATTTGGCATCTATAACATATCTTCCGGATACTAAATCGAAATCATTGTCATACTTGGTAATAGTATTAACGAATGACTTAACCTTGTCGATTGAATTTAATGAAATCTGTACTGTCTTCATTTCAAATCCCTCCTTGAATCTGCAATATTTGAGGTCTGTTACGACCTATGTATATTCTAAGGGATGATAAAGTAAAAGTCAAGGAACATTAGAGGAAAAAAGAGGTAATAACTATGTCAAAAAAAGCTGCATTGCACAACCTTGGATGCAAGGTAAATGCATATGAAACTGAGGCTATGCAGGAAATGCTGGAAAAGGCCGGATATGAGATTGTCCCGTTTAAAGAGGGGGCAGATGTCTATGTGATCAACACCTGTACCGTGACGAATATTGCAGACCGAAAGTCCCGTCAGATGCTGCACCGGGCAAGGAAAATGAATCCGGATGCAGTGGTTGTTGCAGCGGGATGTTATGTGCAGGCACAGGAGGGAAAAGTGGATTCCTGTATTGATATCGTGCTTGGAAATAATAAAAAGAAAGATCTGATCAGGATACTGGATGAATATAGGAAGTCCCGTGCAGAGAGCGGGCGGGAAAAGGAGATACTGCCGGATGTGGAACTGGAAGATATCGGGCATACAAAGGAGTATGAATCCCTCAATCTGACCAGACCGGGAGATCATACGAGAGCATACATCAAAGTACAGGATGGATGCAACCAGTTTTGCACGTACTGTATTATTCCCTATGCAAGAGGAAGAGTCCGCAGCCGTTCCATGGAAGATGTAACGGAAGAGGTCCGGACATTGGCAGAAAATGGATACAAAGAGGTTGTCCTTACGGGAATCCATTTAAGTTCCTATGGAATTGATTTTGATAAAGAAAGACATCTGCTGGATCTGATCCGGGCGGTTCATCAGATCGAGGGGATCGAGAGAATCCGGCTTGGTTCACTGGAACCGGGAATTATCACAGAAGAATTTGCAGAAGCAATTTCAAAGTTACCAAAGATGTGTCCACATTTCCATCTCTCACTGCAGAGTGGCTGCAATGCGACATTGAAGCGTATGAACCGGAGATATACAAGCGAAGAATATGCAGAACGTTGTGGTATCCTGAGAAAGTATTTTGAAAATCCGGCATTGACAACCGATGTGATCGTCGGTTTTCCGGGAGAGACGGAGGAAGAATTTGAAGCTTCCAGGAACTTTGTGGATTCGATTGATTTTTATGAAACCCATATTTTCAAGTATTCGAGAAGAGAAGGGACAAAGGCAGCAGTTATGCCGGATCAGGTAAGTGAGGGAAAAAAATCTGCGCGGAGTGCTGAAATGATCGAAATGGGTGAGCAGAAGCGGAGAGCTTATGAGGAAAGCTTTATTGGAAAAGAAGTTGAAGTTCTGGTGGAAGAGGAAATCGAAAGGAACGGAGAAATCTTTTGGACAGGACATACAAAAGAATATATAAAAATTGCACTACAAAGCAGGGAAAACCTGAGAAATTGTATCGTAAAAGTTCAAATTGAAGATGCTTTACAAATTATTCATTGAATTTCAGGGTGAATTATATTAAACTTGAGATAAGGCATCGGTTTCAGTCAGGAGACCAGTGTGATTGCAGACTTCCGGGTCAGGCAGCATCCGGGGTGTGACAGACAGATAAAAGCAAGACAGGAGGAAGAAAAATGGGCGATTTAAGTAATACGCAGTTCTTTCAGGTAGAGCCGGGACCGCAGATTTCTGCGAAGGATATTCTTGATATCGTATATAAGGCTCTGAAGGAAAAGGGATATAATCCGGTGAATCAGATCGTAGGGTATATTATGTCTGGAGATCCGACTTATATCACCAGTTATAACGGTGCGAGAAGCCTTGTGATGAAGGTAGAGCGTGATGAACTGGTAGAAGAATTACTGAAAGCGTATATCGAACATAATTCTTGGGAATAATCAGAATATGAGGATCATGGGACTGGATTACGGCACAAAGACTGTGGGCGTTGCGATCAGTGACGCACTGAAGATCACCGCACAGGGGATCGAGACGATACAGCGGAAAGAAGAGAATAAGCTGCGAAAGACTTGTGCCAGAATTGAACAATTAATTAAAGAGTACGAGGTAGAAAAGATCGTACTCGGATTTCCTAAGCATATGAATAATGATGTCGGTGAACGTGCTGAGAAATCTTTGGAATTTAAGGCGATGCTGGAGAGAAGGACGGGTCTGGAAGTAGTTATGTGGGACGAGCGTCTGACGACAGTGGCAGCAGAGCGTACGTTAATAGAGAGCAGTGTAAGAAGGGAAAACCGCAAGCAGTACGTTGATAAGATTGCGGCGGTTTTTATATTGCAGGGATATTTGGATTTATTAAGCATGAGGAACGGAGCAGATGGAGAAGATTAAATTTGCGTTTGGAGACGGAAATGGTGAGGACGAGTTTTTCGTCCTTGAGCAGACAAAGATCAACGGAGCTACATATATTCTTGTGACAGATTCGGAAGAGGATGATGCAGAATGCCTGATCTTAAAGGAGACGGGCGTGGAAGAGCAGACGGATAAGATGTATGAGATCGTTGAGGATGATACAGAGCTTCTGGCAGTATCTAAAGTATTTGAAGAACTGCTGGAAGATGTAAGTATAGAGATGTAACAGTTTTTTGAAGACCGATGGAGGGGAAACGGATACAGATGGGACAGGATAAGACGCAGGAATTACTGAAAGAGAAATTAAGAGGAAAGGGTCTGAAAGTGACTCATCAGAGGCTGCAGGTCTTATCTGTTCTTGAAGAGAATGGCGGACGTCATATGACGGCTGAGGATATTTATGAGCTGGTGTCTGTGGACAGCCCGGAGATCGGCCTTGCAACGGTATACAGAACCCTGCAGCTTTTACTGGATATGCAGTTGGTGGACCGGATTGATTTCGGGGATGGATGCGTGCGGTATGAGATCGGACATCTGTTGAACGGAGATACCCGGCATAACCATCATCATCTGATCTGTAAAAGATGCAATAAGGTAGTTCCGTTTGATGATGATCTTCTGGATGATCTGGAAGAGCATATCGAAAAAGCGACCGGATTTCATGTACTGGATCATGAACTGAAGTTTTATGGTCTGTGCAGCAAATGTCAGAAAAAGGAAAATGAAGAGAAATAAAATGTAAAAAGCAATAAAGAAAAAGGTTTATGGAGGTGTTTTATTTTTGAAAAAAAAGAATAATGGAAAATTGCGTATCATACCGCTTGGCGGTCTGGAGCAGATCGGTATGAACATTACTGCGTTCGAGTACGAGGACAGTATTGTTGTCGTGGACTGCGGACTTGCATTCCCGGAGGATGATATGCTTGGAATCGACCTGGTCATCCCGGATGTCACGTATCTGAAAGATAATATTTCCAAAGTGAAAGGATTCGTGATCACCCACGGACACGAGGATCATATCGGAGCATTGCCTTATGTGCTTAAGGAGATCAATATCCCGATCTATACCACGAAGCTTACAATGGGAATTATCGAGAACAAATTAAAAGAGCATAATCTGCTCCGCAGTACAAGAAGAAAAGTAGTCCGTCATGGACAGTCTATCAATCTCGGAAAGTTCAGAATCGAATTTATCAAGACGAACCACAGTATTCAGGATGCATCCGCACTGGCAATCTATTCCCCGGCAGGAGTGGTTGTCCATACAGGAGACTTTAAAGTGGATTATACACCGGTTTTCGGAGATGCGATCGACCTGCAGCGGTTTGCTGAGATCGGAAAGAAAGGGGTACTTGCCCTGATGTCAGACAGTACGAATGCAGAACGCAAGGGATTTACCCAGTCTGAGCGTACTGTTGGTATCACCTTTGACCATATTTTTGCGGAGCATCAGAATACCCGTCTGATCATTGCTACTTTTGCGTCCAATGTAGACCGTGTACAGCAGATCATCAACTCTGCCTATAAATACGGAAGAAAAGTTGTTGTTGAAGGACGGAGCATGGTGAATATCATTTCAACGGCTTCGGAGCTGGGATATCTGAATGTCCCTGAGAATACGCTGATCGAGATCGACCAGATGAAGAATTATCCACCGGAGAAGATGGTGCTGATCACAACAGGAAGTCAGGGAGAATCCATGGCTGCTCTGTCACGTATGGCGGCAGACGTGCATCGGAAAGTGACGATCCAGCCGAATGATACGATTATTTTCAGCTCCAATCCGATTCCGGGAAATGAAAAGTCTGTATCAAGAGTCATCAATGAGCTTTCAGCAAAGGGAGCAGAGGTTATCTTCCAGGATGCTCATGTATCAGGGCATGCATGTCAGGAAGAACTGAAGCTGATTTATTCACTGGTGAAGCCTAAATATGCGATTCCGGTTCATGGTGAATACCGCCATCTGAAAGCAAATGCAGGTGTGGCAACCTCTTTGGGAATCCCGAAAGAGAATGTCTTTATCATTCAGTCCGGTGATGTACTGGAGTTATGTGATGAGTCGGCAAAAGTAGTGGACAAGGTGCATACAGGTGCTATTCTTGTAGATGGATTAGGTGTCGGAGATGTTGGAAATATCGTATTGAGAGACAGACAGCATCTTGCGGAAGATGGAATTATTATCGTTGTCCTGACACTGGAACGAAGAACGAACCGTCTGCTTGCAGGACCGGATATTGTTTCCAGAGGATTTGTATATGTCCGTGAGTCAGAACAGTTGATGGAAGATGCAAGAAAGGCAGTGGCCGATGCACTGGATAAGTGCCTGCGAGGAAAGCATACGGACTGGAATAAGATCAAGCTGGTGATCCGGGATGCAATGAATGATTATATCTGGAAAAAGACGAAGAGAAGACCTATGGTGATTCCGATTATCATGGATGTGGATGTGTAGATATGATAGTAGATGAACGTATCATTACATTCATCAATTCTATGGATACAGAGAACAGTGAAATACTGGAGCAGATTGAAAAGGAGGCACGTGCAGATTCCGTTCCGATCATCCGGCGGGAGATGCAGAGCTTCCTCAGGACGCTCCTTATGCTGAAAAAACCTGTGCATATCCTTGAAGTGGGAACTGCCGTAGGTTTCTCTGCGTTATTGATGAGTGAATATGCACCGGAAGAGTGCAGGATTACAACAATAGAAAATTATGAAAAAAGGATTCCCATTGCCCGTGAAAATTTCAGGAGAGCAGGAAAAGCTGACCGGATCACTCTGATCGAGGGAGATGCGGCTGAAGTGCTTACAGAGTTGACCGGGGAGTATGATTTTATTTTTATGGATGCAGCGAAAGGCCAGTATATCCACTATTTTCCGGAAGTGATGCGGCTCCTGGCAAAGGGAGGCTGTCTTGTATCAGATAACGTCATGCAGGATGGAGATATTATAGAATCAAGATTTGCCGTGGAACGGAGGAACAGGACGATCCATGCAAGGATGCGAGAGTATCTTTATGAATTGAAGCATAATGAAGAGCTGGTTACTTCGATCATCCCGCTGGGAGACGGTGTAACGGTAAGTATAAAGAAATAGCAGGAAGGAACAAAAACGATGAGCAGACATCCAGAATTATTGATTCCGGCGAGCAGCCTGGAAGTGCTGAAGACAGCGGTTATCTTTGGAGCAGATGCAGTTTATATCGGGGGAGAAGCATTTGGATTGCGTGCGAAAGCAAAAAATTTCTCGTTGGAGGACATGAAAGAAGGAATCGCATTTGCACATGCACACGATGTGAAAGTTTATGTGACTGCCAATATTCTTGCACATAATGGAGATCTCGATGGAGTCCGCACATATTTTGAAGAATTAAAGGAAATCGGACCGGATGCATTGATCATTGCAGATCCGGGAGTTTTTGATATTGCGAAAGAGGTTTGTCCGGAAATTGAACGTCATATCAGTACGCAGGCAAATAATACCAACTATGGTACTTATAATTTCTGGTATCGGCAGGGGGCGAGCCGTGTGGTATCGGCAAGAGAATTGTCGCTGCAGGAACTGAAGGAATTAAGAGCAAAAATTCCGGCAGACCTGGAGATTGAGACCTTTGTCCATGGGGCGATGTGTATTTCTTATTCGGGAAGATGTCTTCTGAGTAACTATTTTACCGGAAGAGATGCAAACCAGGGAGCATGTACCCATCCATGCCGTTGGAAATATGCGGTAGTGGAGGAGACAAGACCGGGAGAATATATGCCGGTTTATGAAAATGAGCGTGGAACTTATATTTTCAATTCAAAAGATCTGTGCATGATCGAACATATACCGGAGTTGATTGATGCGGGAATCGACAGCCTGAAGATCGAGGGACGTATGAAGACGGCTCTGTATGTTGCAACGGTTGCAAGAACTTACCGCAAGGCACTGGATGATTATCAGAAAGACCCGGAATTATACAGAAAAAATATGCCGTGGTATCTGGATCAGATATCAAACTGTACTTATCGTCAGTTTACGACCGGCTTCTTTTTTGGCAAGCCGGATTCGGAATCTCAGATCTATGACAGTAATACGTACATTAAAGAATACACTTATCTGGGGATTGTAGGAGAAGTGAAAGATGGTCTGATCCGGATTGAGCAGAGAAATAAGTTTTCAGTTGGCGAGACCATCGAGATCATGAAGCCGGACGGACGGAATGTTGAAGCGAAGGTAGTGCGGATCGTCAACCAGGACGGGGAAGAACAGGAAAATGCACCACATCCGAAGCAGATCCTTTTTGTGGAACTCAGTGAGCAGGCGGATGTATATGATCTGTTGAGAAGGCAGGAAAAGGTCTGAAAAGTTAGAAACTGATTATGTAGCTGCAGGGAACCGCCGGAGGCAGTTCCTGCGGGTCAGCAGAACCAGACCCTGAGTTTTTCTACAGCACTTTTTTCAATACGGGATACATAAGAACGGGAAATGCCAAGCAGAGAGGCTATTTCCCGTTGCGTGTATTCTTCACCATTATATAAACCATATCTCATTTTTAATACAAGACGTTCACGGGGAGAGAGTTCACTCTCCACTTTTTCATATAATTTTTGAATATTTTCTTTCAGATACAGTTTTTCGGGAACATCAGTATCAGTAGTTTCAATGATATCGTAAAGACGTATTTCATTGCCGTCCCGGTCCGTGCCAATGGGTTCATAAAGAGAAATTTCTTTTCCCCCTTTTTTCCTGGCACGCAGGTACATCAGGATCTCATTTTCAACACAGCGGGATGCATAGGCAGCAAGCCGGTTTCCTTTTTCAGGATCAAAGGAAATGACCGCTTTGATGAGTCCGATCGTACCGATGGAGATCAGATCTTCCATTTCTTCACCAAGATTCTGGTATTTTCTTACGATATGTGCTACAAGCCTCAGATTACGCTCAATGAGAATGTGCTTTGCTTCCAGATCACCCTCGGTGTACTTTTGAAAGTAATACTTTTCTTCGTCAGGCGTGAGGGGATTGGGAAATGTCTTCAAGGATACACCTCTTAGCACATTTGATATCATTGTATGAAAAAGGATATTATATCGTGCTTTTCCATCTGAAAAATGCCTGGGATTCAGTAAAAAATTTCTAAAATCCGGAAAAGAAAAATAAACTCCATTGACTTTTGAAAGAGAGTCCTCTATTCTGTCAGTACATTTCCAGAGCATTCCGCTCTGGCGATCAGATCAGGCTGGTTCAGCCAGGTTTCATTGAAAGTGATTTCGTAAAAAGAACGGTTTTATTATTCGGAAAGAGGTGCATATTGAGTTTCAGTACAGTAGTATCTGCTGCAACCGAAGGACTTGCAGTAGAATTTGTCCATGTGGAGGCAGATGTCAGCAATGGTCTGCCGGTATTTCACATGGTAGGATATCTTGCCTCGGAAGTAAAAGAGGCAGGAGAACGTGTCAGAACAGCAATTAAAAATTCAGGATTTGATTTTCCGGCAAAAAGGACGGTGATCAATCTGTCCCCGGCAACGATGCGGAAGAGAGGAGCATCGTTTGATCTTCCGATTGCAGTGGCAGTACTGACTGCTCTCGGAGAACTGTCAGGGTCCAGGATTCAGAACACTCTGATCATTGGAGAAATGGGACTGGACGGGAGTGTCAGAAAAGTTCCCGGAATCCTGCCGATCGTGGCAGAGGCGAAAGAAAGAGAAGTCAGAAGGTGTATTGTGCCGGAAGAAAATAAGGCGGAGGCAGCTTTAGTCAGTGAAATGCAGGTAATCGGGGTGAAGGACTTGAAAGAAACGATTGAGTTTCTGAAAAGCGGGAGCAAGCCGCAGAAAGTGCAGCAGACCGGGAGTGTGCAGGAAAGAGAGACAGAGGAGAGTTTTCCAGATTTTGGAGATCTCTGTGGACAGAAAAATGTCAGAAGGGCAGCAGAAATTGCAGTGGCAGGAGGTCATAATCTGCTGCTGATCGGTCCTCCGGGCAGTGGAAAGACAATGACAGCCGGCTGTATCGCAGGGATCCTTCCACCTATGAGTACGGAAGAAAGTATGGAGGTAACGAAAATCTACAGTGTTATGGGGATGGTAAATGAAAAACAGCCACTGATCCGGAAGAGACCGTTCAGAAACGTGCATCATACAGCAACAAGGGCGGCACTGATCGGAGGAGGGATGATTCCAAGACCCGGGGAGATCAGTCTGGCACATCAGGGTGTCCTCTTTTTAGATGAACTCCCTGAATTTAAAAAAGGTGTCCTTGAGGTGCTGAGACAGCCGTTGGAGCAGCATTGCATTCGTATTACAAGAAATTATGGCACATATACCTTTCCGGCAGATTTTATGCTGGTGGCGGCAATGAATCCCTGTCCGTGCGGGTGCTATCCGAATCTGGAACGATGTACCTGTACGCCTGCACAGATCCAGGCTTATCTCGGAAAGATCAGCCAGCCCTTTTTAGACCGGATTGATCTGTGTGTGGAGGCAGGGAGAGTTGATTATGAGAATCTGACAGAACAGAAAAAAGGAGAAGCATCAGCGGAGATCAGGATGCGGGTCTGCAGGGTGAGAAATCTTCAGAAAGAGCGGTATGAAGGGAAGAAGATCAGAAGAAATACACAGCTTGAGGGGGAGCTGCTGAAAAAATACTGTGCATTGGGAACCAAAGAAGAAGCTATGATGCGTCAGGCATTTGAACGGTTCAGCCTGACGGCAAGATCCTATCACCGGATTCTGCGGGTTGCAAGAACGATCGCAGATCTGGATGGCAGGGAAAAAATCAGCGAGGAACATCTGAGTGAAGCTTTAGGATATCGCATGGTTGACAAAAAATACTGGGGCAGATAGAAGGCAGAGAAAAGGGAAGAGAACCTGTGTGGAAAGCGGAATGGAACGAGAAAGAAAATAGAAAGAAATCAGAAAGAACAATAAAAAAGAACAATAAAAAAGAACAAAAGAAAGGAGCAGGGATATGGGACAGGAAAAATATGAGGTATGGTTTGCAGGGATACGGGGACTTGGTGCAAGAAAAAAATATTTGCTTCATGAAGCTCTGAAATCGTGCAGAAATGCATATTATATAGAAGAAACGCAGTTGAAAAAATTCCCTTTTCTGACAGAAAAGGACGGTCAGGAAATCCGGCAGGCACAAAAGAGGAAAGATCCGGAGAAAATCTGCGAGGAAATGAAGAAAAAAGGAATCCGTATAATCCCGTATTATTCAGAAAAATATCCCCCAAAATTACTTCAGCTTGCGGACTTTCCATTTGCATTATTCGTGAAAGGAAAACTTCCGGGAAAAGATACTGAGAAGGCAGCGATCATAGGAGCGAGGAACTGCACCGCTTACGGAGAAAAATATGCAGTAGAATATGGAAGAAAGCTGGCACAGGCAGGAGTCGATGTCATCAGCGGACTGGCAAGAGGAATTGATGGAATGGGCCATCGTGGTGCGTTGATGGAGAAGGGGAAAACGTTTGCAGTTCTGGGCTGTGGTGTGGATATCTGTTACCCGAGAGAACATATTGGTCTGTATATGGATATTCTGGAGCAGGGAGGTGGGATCTTGTCTGAATTTCCACCCGGTACGCCGCCGCTGGCTGTCAATTTCCCGCTCAGGAACCGGATCATCAGCGGTCTGTCTGATGTGATCCTTATCATGGAGGCAAGAGAACGGAGTGGTTCACTCATCACAGCCGACCTGGCACTGGAACAGGGGAAGGAGGTTTATGCTCTGCCCGGACCGGTAGACAGTCCGCTCAGTACCGGCTGTAACCGGCTGATCCAACAGGGGGCCGGTGTACTCCTGTCAGCCGAAAACCTGCTGAATGAATGGGGAATTATGCCGGATAATTTGTGCAGAAAGACGGAGATAAAACCTGATAAAAATAAAAAAACGCTTGAAAGTGAAGATGAATTGGTGTATAGTTGTGTCGGTCTGTATCCAAAGAATGTGGAACATTTAGTGCTGGAGACAGGACTGGAAATCAGGAAACTGATGCGTGTTCTGGTATCTTTGGAGTTACAGGGATATATAAAAGAAGTTTCAAAGAATTATTATATCAGAAGGTAGAAGAAAGAATACTTCTGCCGGATGGAGGAAGTAGATTTATGGCACATTATCTTGTAATCGTGGAGTCTCCTGCAAAGGTAAAGACAATTAAGAAATTCCTTGGAAGTAATTATACCGTGACGGCTTCTCAGGGACATGTAAGGGATCTTCCGAAAAGTCAGCTTGGAATTGACGTAGACAATGACTACGAACCAAAATATATTACAATCCGTGGGAAAGGAGATATCCTTGCAACGCTCAGAAAAGAAGCAAAAAAGTCAGATAAAGTCTTTCTTGCAACCGACCCTGACCGTGAGGGAGAAGCTATTTCGTGGCATCTTGCCACAGCATTGAAGCTGGACGAAAAGAAGATGCGGCGTATCACATTTAACGAGATTACGAAAAATGCAGTAAAGGCATCATTGAAAAATCCAAGAGATATTGATATGAACCTGGTAGATGCCCAGCAGGCAAGAAGAGAGCTGGACCGTATGGTGGGATATAAGATCAGTCCGCTGCTCTGGGCGAAAGTGAAAAGAGGTCTGAGTGCAGGAAGAGTCCAGTCAGTGACACTTCGCATTATTGCAGACCGTGAAGCAGAGATCGATGCATTTATTCCTGAAGAATACTGGTCGCTGGAGGCAGTTCTTAAGGTAAAAGGCGAAAGACGTCCACTGACGGCAAAGTTCTACGGAACTGAGAAAGAAAAAATGACGATTCATTCTAAAAAGGAAATGGATGAGATTCTGAAAGCTCTGGAAAATGCAGAGTTTCAGATTACGGATATTAAAAAGAGTGAGCGGATCCGCAAGGCACCGTTACCGTTTACGACCAGTACCTTGCAGCAGGAGGCAGCAAAGGCTCTGAATTTTGGAACGCAGAAGACGATGCGTATTGCACAGCAATTATACGAAGGTGTGGATATCAAGGGCAGTGGAACCGTAGGTATCATTACCTATCTGCGTACGGATTCGACACGCATTTCGGATGAGGCAGATGCTGCAGCAAGAGGATATATCGGTTCGGTTTACGGAGCGGAATATGTGGCTGCAGGAAATCAGATCAAAAATGATGGAAAGAAGATCCAGGATGCCCATGAAGCAATCCGTCCGACTGATATTTCCAGGACACCGGCGGCAATAAAAGAGTCTCTTACGAGAGATCAGTTCCGTCTGTATCAACTGATATGGAAACGTTTTACGGCAAGCCGTATGCAGCCGGCACGTTATGAGACAACGGCGGTTAAGATCGGGGCAGCAGGTTATTGCTTTACCGTTGCAACTTCAAAAGTAGCTTTTGACGGATTCCGCTGCGTCTATACAGAAGCAGAGGAAGAGAAAGAGGAGAGCAATGTTCTTGTCGGAAATCTGAGTATGGATTCAGTACTGACAAGAGAAGAGTTTGAGCCAAAGCAGCATTTTACCCAGCCGCCGGCACATTATACGGAGGCAAGTCTTGTAAAGACACTGGAAGAACTGGGGATTGGACGACCTAGTACTTATGCTCCGACGATCTCTCTGATTCTGGGAAGACGCTATGTGACAAAAGAGGGAAAAAATCTCTACATGACCGAGATCGGGGAAGTTGTCAATAATATGATGAAACAGTCTTTCCCTAGTATTGTGGATGTGCATTTCACAGCAAATATGGAAGGGCTTCTGGATATGGTTGAAGAGGGAAAAGTACCGTGGAAAGAAGTCATCCGTAATTTCTACCCGGATCTGGACGAAGCTGTGCAGAAAGCAGAAAAAGAGCTGGAGAGTGTGAAGATCGAGGATGAGGTGACTGATGTAGTCTGTGAGGAATGTGGACGAAATATGGTCATCAAGTATGGACCGCATGGAAAATTCCTTGCCTGCCCGGGATTCCCGGAATGCAGAAATACGAAGCCGTATCTGGAAAAAATCGGAGTACCATGTCCGATATGCGGAAAAGATGTCGTGATCCGCAAGACGAAAAAGGGAAGAAGATATTACGGCTGTGAGAATAATCCGGAATGTGAATTTATGTCATGGCAGAAGCCGTCGAAAGAAAAGTGTCCACAGTGTGGTGGATATATGGTTGAAAAGGGAAATAAGCTTGTATGTGCAGATGAGCAGTGTGGTTATGTAACAAGTCTGAAAAAAGAGCAGGATCATGCGTAAATTACATTGATGTTTTCAGAATTGTATGATAATATAGACTTGCTTACAAAATTTTTTGCATTTGTATATACAACTTAGAATTGTGGAGGAGACAATGAGCGTACAATTATTGGATAAGACCAGAAAGATTAATAAACTTTTGCATAATAATAATTCCAGCAAAGTAGTGTTTAATGATATCTGTGCCGTCCTGACGGAGATTCTTGACTCCAATGTACTGGTTGTCAGTAAGAAAGGAAAGATTCTGGGAGTCAGCAAGTGTGATCATGTCAGAGAGATTCATGAACTGATCACCGAGGCAGTCGGATCGCATATTGACAGTATGCTCAATGAGCGTCTTTTAAGCGTCCTGTCTACCAAGGAAAATGTAAATCTTGAGACTCTGGGATTTTCTGCTGATGCAGTAGAGGGATGTCAGGCGATCATTACACCGATTGATATTGCGGGAGAAAGACTTGGTACATTATTTATTTATAAGCAGGATGCTACCTATTCCATTGATGATATTATTCTCAGCGAGTATGGCACTGCGGTTGTCGGACTTGAGATGCTTCGTTCAGTGAATGAAGAAAGTGCTGAAGAGACGAGAAAAGAACATGTTGTCCAGGCTGCGATCAGTACCCTTTCATTTTCAGAACTGGAAGCGATCATCCATATTTTTAAAGAGCTGAACGGAACAGAGGGGATTCTGGTTGCAAGCAAAGTGGCTGACCGTGTAGGAATTACCCGTTCCGTGATTGTGAATGCACTGCGTAAGTTTGAAAGTGCGGGTGTGATCGAGTCCCGGTCTTCCGGTATGAAAGGAACTTACATCAAAGTACTGAACGATTATGTATTTACAGAACTGGAACGGATTGAGAAAGAGCGGATGTATTAGGAAGGAAAGACAGCTATGTATGAGGGAAATCCTGTTGATCTGCAAATGGAAAAAGTGATATCTGCGGATGGAATTTTTGACGACACAACACGAGCCTGCCGGGTATATAAGTATGATATCGAGGACGAATACATTTATCTTGAATTGAAAGAGGATGAACTGACAGCGATTCTGCTGGATGCAAAGTACCGGTGTTATATTTCCACGAAGACGGAACTTTTGTGCTGTTCCGGTGTCGTAAAAGAGAGATACCGGTCAGAGGGAATCAATCTCTTAAAGTTCCGCATTGAGAATGGATTTTATAATATCTACGAAGACCGCCGGGCAACGAGACACATATAAGAAACCCCATAAAAGGCATAAAAGAACGTAAAGAAGAGCTACAGGAAAGAACCTGTGGCTCTTTTCTGGTTGAATAAACCCGGCAGGCTGCATTCGTGCAGGTACGATACAGGAAGGAATCTAAAAAAAATCTAAACTAGGTTGACAAATGGGAAGTGGAGTGCTATTTTATATTCATGGGTTAGCACTCGAGCGAAAAGAGTGCTAATAAGCTGAATATCAAGGAGGAATTACAATGAAATTAGTACCATTAGGTGACAAGATCGTTTTAAAGCAGTTAGAAGCAGAAGAGACTACAAAGTCCGGTATCGTATTACCGGGACAGGCGAAAGAGAAGCCGCAGGAGGCAGAAGTTATCGCTGTGGGACCTGGCGGTAATATAGATGGAAAAGAAGTTGTAATGCAGGTAAAGGTCGGAGATAAAGTTATTTATTCCAAGTATGCCGGAACAGATGTTGAGCTGGATGGCGAGGAATATATCATCGTTAAGCAGAATGATATTCTTGCAATCGTTGAGTAAAGTACATTCAGAGCCGGAGAAATCCTGAGAAGAATGGCAGGCAGATCTGAAGAACAGGAACAGATCAGAGAAGCAGAGATAGATGATAGATCGAAAAGAATGAAAAGGAGATGCAGTGAGATGGCAAAGGAAATTAAATATGGCTCAGAAGCCAGAGCAGCACTTGAAAAAGGTGTAAACCAGTTGGCAGATACAGTAAAAGTTACGTTAGGACCAAAAGGAAGAAATGTTGTCCTTGATAAATCTTTCGGAGCACCACTGATCACCAATGACGGTGTTACGATCGCAAAAGAGATCGAGCTGGAAGATGGATTTGAAAATATGGGAGCACAGTTGATCAGAGAGGTTGCATCCAAGACCAATGATGTTGCCGGAGATGGTACTACAACAGCTACGGTACTGGCACAGGCAATGGTCCATGAGGGAATGAAGAACCTGGAGGCCGGAGCAAACCCGATTGTTTTAAGAAAGGGAATGAAGAAGGCAACAGATAAAGCAGTAGAAGCCATCCGTGAGATGAGCAGCAAGGTAAACGGAAAAGAGCAGATCGCAAGAGTTGCAGCCGTATCTTCAGGAGATGATGCAGTTGGACAGATGGTAGCAGATGCGATGGAAAAAGTATCCAACGATGGTGTGATTACGATCGAGGAGTCCAAGACTATGCAGACAGAACTGGATCTTGTAGAAGGTATGCAGTTTGACCGCGGATATATTTCAGCTTATATGGCAACCGATATGGAGAAGATGGAAGCAGTTCTTGATGATCCATATATCCTGATCACAGATAAGAAGATTTCCAATATCCAGGAGATCCTTCCACTTCTGGAGCAGGTTGTACAGTCAGGAGCAAGACTTCTTATCATCGCTGAGGATATCGAAGGTGAAGCTCTTACAACCCTGATCGTGAACAAACTGCGTGGAACATTCAACGTAGTAGCTGTAAAAGCTCCGGGATATGGCGACAGAAGAAAAGAAATGCTGCAGGATATCGCTATCCTGACAGGCGGACAGGTGATCTCAGAAGAGCTTGGATTTGACCTGAAAGAGACGACAATGGATCAGCTTGGCCGTGCAAAATCTGTAAAAGTACAGAAAGAGAATACAGTAATCGTTGATGGTTGTGGAGATAAGAATGCAATCGAAGACCGTGTTGCACAGATCAAGAAAGCTCTTGAAGAGACAACTTCTGAATTTGATAAAGAAAAACTTCAGGAAAGACTTGCAAAACTGGCAGGCGGAGTTGCAGTGATCCGTGTCGGTGCAGCAACAGAGACTGAGATGAAAGAAGCAAAGCTCCGTATGGAGGACGCACTGAATGCCACAAGAGCAGCAGTAGAAGAAGGAATTATCGGTGGAGGCGGTTCAGCATACATTCACGCTTCCAAAGAAGTTAAGAAGTTTGCTGATGAACTTGAAGGCGATGAGAAGACAGGTGCGAACATCATCCTGAAAGCTCTGGAAGCTCCACTGTATCAGATCGCAAAGAATGCGGGACTTGAGGGTGCAGTTATTGTAAATAAAGTAAGAGAGTCTGAGCCTGGCACAGGATTTGATGCTTATAATGAGAAGTATGTCAATATGGTTGAGAAGGGAATCCTTGATCCTGCAAAGGTAACAAGAAGTGCTCTTCAGAACGCAACAAGTGTTGCATCTACTCTGCTGACAACAGAGTCAGTTGTGGCAACGATCAAAGAAGATGCCCCTGCTATGCCGGCTGGCGGTGCAGGCGGAATGGGTATGATGTAATCAGTGTTCATCATCCTGTTGAGAACCGGAAAAGAAAATGGGGTGCGGAAATGTGCAGACGTTTCCGCACTTTTTTATTATACAAGTACTTTCGGAATAAAAAGTGCTTTTCGGAGGCAGTTATAAGCAGAAGTTAATAATACTATTTAACATAAATCAACAGGACTGACTTTGTCGAAGTTTTAAAGTTCTTGACAACTGATCTGAATTTAGGTACTATAACAGATAACAATCACTAATATTTGGATCTTATAAGGAAAGAGAGGTATTTGCATAATGGGAAAAATTATTGGAGAAGGTATTACATTTGATGATGTTCTTCTTGTACCTGCGTATTCGGAAGTAATCCCGAATCAGGTCGATCTTTCAACATATCTGACGAAGAAGATCAGACTGAACATCCCGATGATGAGTGCCGGAATGGATACAGTTACAGAACACCGCATGGCGATCGCAATGGCACGTCAGGGGGGAATTGGTATCATTCATAAGAATATGTCAATCGAACAGCAGGCAGAAGAGGTAGACAAGGTAAAGCGTTCTGAGAATGGTGTTATTACTGATCCGTTTTTCCTTTCTCCGGAGCATACACTGGAGGATGCAAATAATCTGATGGCGAAGTTCCGCATTTCAGGAGTTCCGATCACAGAGGGACGTAAGCTTGTAGGAATCATTACGAACCGTGACCTCAAGTTTGAGACAGATTTTTCCAAAAAGATCAAAGAGTCCATGACTTCAGAAGGACTGGTCACAGCCAAAGAGGGAATTACTCTTGAAGAGGCAAAGAAGATCCTTGCAAAGGCAAGAAAAGAAAAGCTCCCGATCGTAGATGATGAAGGCAATTTAAAGGGGCTTATCACGATCAAAGATATTGAGAAGCAGATCAAATATCCGCTTTCTGCAAAGGATGAGCAGGGAAGACTTCTCTGTGGAGCAGCAGTTGGTATTACGGCAAATTGTCTGGATCGTGTAGAGGCACTGGTGAAATCTCATGTCGATGTTGTTGTTATGGACTCCGCACATGGACATTCCGCTAATGTACTCCGTACTGTAAGAATGGTAAAGGATGCATATCCGGATCTTCAGGTTGTTGCAGGAAATGTTGCGACAGGAGAAGCAGCAAAGGCATTGATCGAGGCAGGAGTAGATGCTGTGAAAGTCGGTATCGGACCTGGATCGATCTGTACAACCCGTATCGTTGCTGGTATCGGTGTACCGCAGGTTACGGCAGTTATGGACTGCTATGCTGCGGCAAAAGAGTACGGAATCCCGATCATTGCCGATGGCGGTATCAAGTATTCAGGAGATATGACGAAAGCGATCGCAGCCGGTGCGAATGTATGTATGATGGGAAGTATCTTTGCAGGATGTGATGAGAGCCCGGGAACGTTTGAACTTTATCAAGGAAGAAAATATAAAGTTTACCGTGGAATGGGATCCATCGCAGCGATGGAGAACGGAAGCAAAGACCGTTATTTCCAGGAGAATGCAAAGAAGCTCGTACCGGAAGGTGTAGAAGGCCGTGTGGCATATAAGGGTTCAGTAGAAGATACTGTCTTCCAGTTAATGGGTGGTCTCCGTGCCGGTATGGGTTACTGTGGAACGCATACGGTTGAAGAACTGAAAGAGAACGGATCTTTTGTAAAGATTTCGGCCGCTTCTCTGAAAGAGAGTCATCCGCATGATATCCATATTACGAAGGAAGCTCCGAACTACAGCGTAGATGAATAAAAGTGTCCCCCTTTTGTTAGGCAAAAAAGTCTAATGAAAGGGGTTATTTTTTTAGTTGTTTAGTTTTAAAAAGAAAGTCCTAAGATTTTATTCAGAATCCTTTAGAAAAGCTATGCTATAATGAACAATATGTAAAGAAGTTGTGTGAAGACAAAAGATTTTTATATATGAGGTACGGAATATGGCACAGGGAAACAGAAGAGATGAAAAAATGAGATCGGACAGAGGAGAATGGGACAGGAAAAGAACGGGTTCTGGAAATACAGATAAAAGAAAAAAGAACAGAAGGAGCAGACCTTCGGGGAGAGAAAGAAGAGCGGTGAAAAAATACCGCCTGATCCGTAGCGGAGTGTTGTTGCTGTTTTTCTTGACAGTGGTTCTTCTGCTTCGTTCGTGTATCAGAAAAGTCAGAGGAACAGACAGTATGTCATCCGATTACGGAACGGTCAACGTGGATGCGTCAGAGCCGGTGATTGATGTGCAGCTTCTAGATGTAAATCCATATTCAAGACCCGGCACAACGATTGATGAGATTCATGGGATTGTGATCCATTATACAGCAAATCCAGGAAGTACGGCACAGGAGAACAGGGATTATTTTAATGGGTTGAAGGACAGCCATGAGACAGAGGCCAGTAGCAATTTTGTGGTCGGACTGGAAGGGGAGATCATCCAGTGTGTGCCAACATGGGAGATGGCTTATGCATCAAATGAACGGAATGCGGATACGGTATCCATTGAGTGCTGCCACCCGGATGAAACAGGAAAGTTTACAAAAGAAACTTATCAGTCGATGGTTCAGCTTACAGCATGGCTGTGTAAAAAATATAATCTGAATGAGGATCAGGTCATCCGTCATTATGATGTGACCGGGAAAATCTGTCCGAAATATTTTGTGGAAGATGAAGCTGCGTGGAAACAGTTTAAAAATAATATAAGGAAGGCACTTGAAGAATAATCGAAAAACCTTGCTATCCCACTTTTGAATTGCTATAATAAGATGGATTGTGCGACGAAAAAAGATTTTAGCGGAAAATCTGTAAGAAGCATAAAGAAGTGTGGAGGTTTTAGGATGAACGATCTGGAAATGTACCGCGAGCAGCTTGCATTATGTGATGATAAGATCATTGATGCACTCGTGGAGAGAAATGCCATTATCGAGAAGATCATGGCTTATAAAGAAACTTATGGTATGCCGATTCTCCAGCCGGCTCAGGAAGCCAAGCAGGAACGCAGACTGAACGAGAAGCTGAAAGATAATAAATATCAGGATGAGATCCATGATGTATTTAAGCGGATCTTAAGGAATAGTAAGAGAATCCAGGCAAGAAAGCTCTTCTCATATAATATTGTTCTGATTGGATTTATGGGAGCAGGAAAATCCACGATTTCCGATTACTTAAGCACCATGTTCGACATGAAACTGGTGGAGATGGATCAGGAGATCGTAGAACGTGAAGAGATGAGTATCCCGGATATTTTTGCTACTTACGGAGAAGAATATTTCCGTAATCTTGAGACAAATCTTCTCAAAGAACTGCAGGAGGGTGAGAACTGCATTATTTCCTGTGGTGGTGGTGTTGCCATGCGTGAGCAGAATGTAGTCGAGATGAAGAAGAACGGAAGAGTTGTTCTGCTTACGGCAAGTCCTGAGACAATTTATGAACGTGTCAAGGACAGCAACGACAGACCGATCCTGAATGGAAATAAAAATGTTCCGTTTATTACAGATATGATGGAGAAGCGTCGTGAGAAATATGAAGCGGCAGCGGATGTTGTGATCCAGACAGATAATAAGTCGATTCTTGAGATCAGTGAAGAGCTTATCTCAAAGCTTACGGAGTTAGATGAAGAGAATGTTTGATCAATTTTTCCCGGATGAATATATGGAATCAACATACAGTATTCCATTTGAAAAGCTGTATCAGGAAGGGTACAGAGGTGTAATTTTCGATATTGACAATACACTGGTTCCGCATGGTGCTCCGGCAGATGAACGGGCAAAGCAGTTGTTCAGACGTTTGAAAGAGATCGGGTTTGAGTCCTGTCTTTTGTCGAATAACCAGAAGAAGCGGGTTGAGATGTTCAATCAGGATGTAGGGACGCATTATATTTTTAATGCACATAAGCCGGCTACAGGTAATTATAAGCGTGCGATGGAACTGATGGGGACAGATCTGTCCAGTACAATATTTGTCGGAGATCAGCTTTTTACGGATGTGTGGGGAGCAAAAAGAGCCGGGATTCATAATATTCTTGTGCAGCCTATGAATCCGAAAGAAGAGATCCAGATTGTGTTAAAACGGTATCTGGAGAAGATTGTATTGCATTTTTATGAAAAAGAATGCAGATAAATGCATTTAAGACAGGGCAACCTGCAAAAAAGGATTGAAAAAAGTAGAAAATTAGTATAAAATGGTATGAGCGAATGCCTGAATGATAAGTTATTGAAGGAGGATTATACATGGTTTCAGCAGGAGATTTTAAGAACGGTATTACAATCGAGATTGAAGGAAATATTTATCAGATTATGGAGTTCCAGCACGTAAAGCCTGGAAAGGGTGCTGCTTTCGTAAGAACAAAATTAAAGAATATCATCAGTGGAGGAGTTGTTGAGAAGACATTCCGTCCTACAGAGAAATTTGAGAATGCTCATATCGAGAGAAAAGATATGCAGTATCTGTATCAGGATGGAGATCTCTATAACTTCATGGATATGGAGACATATGATCAGATCGCACTGAACTCAGATGTTGTTGGTGACGCACTGAAGTTCGTAAAAGAGAATGAGACAGTTAAGATCTGTTCCCACAATGGAAATGTATTTTCTGTAGAGCCACCGCTGTTCGTAGAGTTGGCGATTACAGAGACAGAGCCTGGATTCAAGGGTGATACAGCACAGGGTGCTACAAAGCCTGCAATCGTAGAGACAGGTGCTACCGTTATGGTTCCGCTGTTCGTTGAGACAGGAGATGTTCTGAAAATCGATACACGTACTGGAGAGTATCTCTCAAGAGTATAATCCGGATATTCATAATTAGTCAGAGTCGTATACATGAGATGTTCATGTCTGCGGCTCTTTTTTTATATATTTTTAATTAGTTTGGAAAGTTTTAATAATTTTTATGTTGCGGTCAGGTGGACGGTCGCATATAATAAATAGCACATAATATTGTTTCAATTCATAAATCGAATCAGTCAGGTACGGATCGTACCGAATTTCATTCAAAAATCAGTGGACCGCAGTCGGAAAGGAGAAAGGTGAATTATACAGAATTTGTACATGCGGTTGAAACTATGATAAACCAGAGAAAAGAAGGAGGTCTGAAAGCGACAGTTTATACAGCAGTGAAGAATAACGATACACGGAGGACAGGTGTGATCCTTGAAACTCCGGGAATCAATCTTTCACCGACGATTTATTTAGAAGAATTTTATGAAAGTTATCTCGGAGGAAAGACGATCAATGAGATCGTGGACGAGCTGTTGGAGACTTATGAAAAAATTAAAAAAGATGAATCCTGGGATTATGAAAAGATTTTTGATTTTCAAAAGGTCAGAGAAAGAATTGTATACAGGCTTGTCAATACTGAAAAAAATGAACAGATGCTTCAGGATGTTCCGCACAGGGAAATACTGGATCTGTCATTGATCTATTATGTTCTGCTGGATGCAAGTGAAAAGGGGACTACGGCTATGCTGATCAGCGACAGGCATATGGATCAGTGGAAGACGACAGAGAAAATACTCTGGAGTGAAGCGGACAGGAATACAAGGCGGCTGCTTATGGCAGAGTGCTTTACAATGCAGTATGCCATGAGTGAACTGTTGGGGGCTGCCGGAAAAGAGGCACGCAGAGAGCAGAATCTCCTGGAAAGTGAAGAGAAGGGAGAAGATAAAATGTATGTCCTGTCGAACCGTGCAAGAAGCAACGGAGCAGCCTGCATGATCTATCCTTATGTGTTAAGAATGATGGGTGATATTTTAGAGGAAGATTTTTATATACTTCCAAGCAGCATCCATGAGGTGATCCTGGTTCCGGCTTCAGCAGGGATCAGTGTGGCGGAGATGGAAAAAATGGTCTGCGAGATCAATGAGACGCAGGTACCGGAAGAAGAAATCCTGGGAAGTCATGTATACCGGTACAGCAGAAAAAATAAGACCATCAGCATGGGTGGAAAAGCATATCAGGTAAAGGAGGAGACGAAATGAGAAAAAAGGGGAAATTTCATGGAAGTCTTCTCTCGGCGGTGATGATCCTGGTGATTCTGTTTACGGCACTGGGAGAGAAAGGCATTTCGGCAAAAGCGGAAACTTCAGAAAAAGAAGAGGTGAAGGAGCAGATTGAAGAAAAAAGGAACCGGATCAGGAATGCTTATTTTCCTGAAGCGGATGTAGCAGACCGGTCAGCGAAAGAGGATGTGGATGTTCAGTCGGCGGAAGAAGCGAAGACGGTTTATGTAGAATGTGGCAGAGTTATCTATTATTCAGGCTATTCTACCAATTATTTTGAGGCGGAAGGGAACAGTGCATGGTGTTTAGAACCGGCAAGAGGTACTCCGCAGAGTGGAAATTATACAGCAGTAAAACTGGAAAATACTTCTGATCTTGCAAGGGCATTATATTATTCTGTTGCTGCTCCCGGTGAAGCGGCACTGTATCAATGGTACGGAAGTGAAGGGTACTGGCAGATCGGGGATGTAAAGCAGGGGGCAGCAGTGGCAGGTTTTGATGAGAGATATTGCTACAGCCATATGTTCTTGTCATGGGTCTATAATGCGTTTGACTTTGATGCCGCTTTTTATGGAACGAATCTGAAAAGGCAGGAATACTACGAAGATCTGAAGAAAGCATTTCAAAAGAAACTGGAGGAGATCAGGGCATTGGCTGTACCGGATCAGGGATTTTGTGCATACGTCATCAACGGAGGAAACGGAAAGCAGGTCATGGGTGGCTGGACTTATGTTCCGCATGGAAAAGCAAAACTGAAGAAAAGTTCAAAAGAGCCGCAGGTGACAGAGCAGAATCCGGCATATCGTTTAAACGGAGCGGTTTACGGAGTCTATACTGATGCCGGGTGTAAAAATCTGACAGGAACGCTTACAACCGATGAAAATGGAATGACGCAAGAACTGACGGTCAGTCCGGGACAATATTATATAAAAGAGAAAAGTTGTCCGACAGGTTATGCACTGGATGATACAGTTTATCCGATCTGCGTTTTATCCGGTCAGACGGCGATGATAGAAGTCAGTGATATACCGCAGAAAAATCCAGTCAGTCTTATTCTGCAAAAAAAGGATGCCGATACAGGGAAATGTGAAGCTTCAGGTCATGCGACACTGGAAGGAGCAGAATTTGAAATCAGATACTATAAAGGACTGTATGAGGAAGATCCTGCAAAAAAAGGAATGAAAGCCGAAAGAATCTGGCTCATGCGGACAGATGCTTCAGGAAAGATCACTTTTGATCCGGAGCATAAGGTCAGTGGCGATGCATTTTTTGAACTGTCAGATGGGGAAGCAGCGTTTCCACTTGGGACAGTGACAATCAGGGAAACGAAAGCACCGGATGGATATCTGACAAAAGATGAGGTAGTTGTGAGGAAGATTCTTCCGGAGGGAACAGCCGAGGCTGTCTGCACTTATGAACCGGTGGAGGTCGCAGAACAGGTGATCCGGGGTGATATCGAACTGATTAAATTCAGAGAGGACACAGATCCTGAAACAGAACACAAGACTCCGCTGGAAGGGATTGAGTTTTCCCTGACAGCAAAAAGTACCGGAGAAGTTTTTAAAATCGTGACAGATGAAAAAGGTTATGCAACGACAAAGCAATCAGGAGAAAATGCAAGGGGAAATCTTGTCTATGATACTTATACTGTCCATGAAATAAATCCTCCGCAGGGAATGAAACCGGTACAGGATTTTGAAGTGACGATCTCTGAGGAGGGACAGACATTTTATTATCTGCTGGAGGATAAGCAAATCGTTTCACCCGTCAGACTGGTGAAAAAAGATGCAGTAACGGGGAAGACGATCCGGGTAAAAGGAGCAAAATTTGAGCTGCTGGACGATGAGAAAAAAGTGATCACCATGAAAAGTTATTATCCGGAAGAGACAGAGCATACTTATTTTGAGACCGGTGAAGACGGAATGTTTCTTCTGCCGGAGAAACTGAAGCCTGGTACCTATTATTTCAGGGAGATAGAAGCACCTTATGGTTATCTGCTGGGAGAAGATGTGGCATTTGAGATCCGGGAAGGACATAACTGGGCAGAACCGGTTACGGTAGAATTTTACGATGAACCTTTGATGGGAAAACTGGAAATAATAAAGACAGATGCTGATACAGGAGACGTACTGGAAGGTGCAGAGTTTGAAGTTGTAGCAGAAAAAGATATCATAACCGGGGACGGAACCATTCAGATAAAAGCCGGAGAGACAGCCGCAGTATTGAAGACGGATGAAAAAGGAAAGGCAGAAAGCGGACTGCTCTGTCAGGGAACATACCGGGTCAGAGAAATCCAGGCACCGGAAGGATATATCCGGGCAGAAAAAGAATGGATCGTGGAACTGACTAAGGATGCAGAAGATGACGAACAGAAAGAATTTGTCAGGAAAATGAGGATAACGAATCAAAAAGAGAAGATCATTGTGGAAAAAGAGAAGAAAAAATCAGAACCCCAGTCAGTAAAAACCGGGGATCCATCGCAAATGAAACAGTGGATGATGATCGTATCAGCAGAAAGTGTGGTATTGATTCTGATGCTTCTGACCTTAACTCGAAAAAGGAAAAAAGGGTACAAAAAAAGCGTCTGAGCGGAGTCGAACCGCCGCACATGCCTCCGGAGGGCATCGCTCTATCCACTGAGCTACAGACGCATTCCGATTGTATGATGAAATTCATCAACAACCTTATTTATCCTACCATAAAATAAAAGAAAAGTAAAGGGTGAATCTTGTTGATGGATTTCATCATGAGCAGAAAAAATTTTACTGTTCATAAGACCGGTGACTAGAATCCGGAGACTTTCTGCTAGTTTTCTGCATCGGCAAGAATCTGTTCTTTCATATGTGGATTAAAAACCTGTTCTCTCAGCATCTGTATCTCATATTTATAAGGAGCATAAGATTTTTTCGCTTTTGTTGCAGAAGGAATATAGGGAGTTTCGAGGATTTTAGGGACATTTTCAAAGTCGGGATGATGAACAATATAGTTCAGGGCATCAAATCCAATCTGTCCGAATCCGAGATTTTCATGCCGGTCTTTTGCTGCACCGGGGAGATTCTTGCTGTCGTTGATATGGAAGACAGCAATCTGTTCTTTTCCGAGGATACGGTCAAAAGAATCCATGACAGCATCGAAATGATGGATGATATCATATCCGCTGTCACTGGTGTGACAAGTATCAAAGCAGACCCGCAGTTTGTCGTTATGCGTTACACCATCGTAAATGGCAGCCAGTTCTTCAAATGTACGACCAATTTCCGAGCCTTTTCCAGCCATGGTCTCCAGTGCAATGCAGCAGTCAGTGTCAGAAGAGAGGACTTCGTTCAGCCCTTTAATAATCTGTGCGGTTCCGGCCTCAATTCCTTCGCCTACATGGGAACCGGGATGAAGGATCAGGGTGTGGCTTTTACAGGCAATGGTACGTTCAAGCTCTTTGGCGAGAAATTCAACAGCAAGGGAGAAAGTTTCTGGTCTGACGGTGTTTCCGAGATTGATGATGTAGGGAGCGTGGACAACAATCTCCCGGATGCCATGGGCTTTCATGTATTCCCAGGCAGGATCAATCTGAAGTTCGCTGATGTCTTTTCGGCGGGTATTCTGCGGAGCACCGGTATAGAACATAAATGTATCAGCTCCATAGGAGACCGCTTCTTTCGCAGAACCAAGGAGCATTTCTTTTCCACTCATGCTTACGTGAGAACCTAATTTCATAGATAAATCCGTCCTTTCTGAAAGTATTACTTCATTATAAAGGAATCTGAAAGAAGGAGCAAGAAAATCTTCGGTTTTACTTTCGACTAAAATATTTGCTGTCAGTTGCTCACCCACCTATGAGCAAGCTCATGTGGGCTTAGACCTTTTAACCCTGGCATCATGAAAGATAAATAGCAGAAATGTCAGTAAAGATAGCTACACACCTATACAAGTAAAAATAGCTAGTGACTTGCCGTCTGGGAATATTCATGATAGAATAAAGATTACTGTTGTTCGAGTCTGAAAAGACTGAAGATCCAGAGACAGATCTTAGATACGAGAGATTCAAAAGGAGTGTGGAAAGTGAGAACATTACTGGAGTTAATTACAATAGAGATGAAAGAGGCATTTGTAAAGGCCGGTTACGGTGAAGAGCTTGCAAGAGTGACTCTTTCTAACCGCCCGGATCTGTGCGAGTACCAGTGTAATGGTGCTATGGCAGGAGCAAAGAAGTATAAAAAAGCCCCGATCATGATCGCAGAGGACGTTGTGGCAAATCTAGCAGAGAGTCAGTGCTTTGCACAGGCAGAGGCAGTGAAGCCGGGATTTATTAATCTGAAGCTGAAGCCGGAGTTTGTGGCAGAATATCTGAATGAGATGGCTGCAGATGAGAATTTAGGCGTGGAGAAAGAAGCAGAGCCAAAGACTGTCATGATTGATTATGGCGGACCCAACGTGGCGAAGCCGCTTCATGTAGGTCATCTTCGTTCAGCGATTATCGGAGAGAGCATTAAGCGGATCATCCGCTATAAAGGAAATAAAGTGACCGGAGATATTCATTTAGGTGACTGGGGATATCAGATGGGACTGATCATTACGGAGCTGAAAAAGCGTCAGCCGGATCTGCCATATTTTGATGAGTCTTTTGGAGGAGAATACCCGGAGGAAGCTCCGTTTACGATCAGTGAACTGGAAGAAATCTATCCGACTGCCAGTGCCTATGCCAAAGAGCATGAGGATTACAGAGAAGAAGCATTGCATGCGACTTATCTGCTGCAGAATGGTTATAAGGGATATCGTGCGATCTGGAAGCACATTATGAATGTGTCTGTGACAGACTTAAAGAAGAATTATGAGCGTCTGAATGTGGAGTTTGATCTGTGGAAAGGTGAGGCAGATGCACAGAAATACATTCCGGGCATGGTAGAGATGCTTAAAGAGAAAGGCTTTGCACATTATGACCAGGGAGCTTTGGTTGTGGATGTGGCAGAAGAGACAGATAATAAGGAAGTACCTCCGTGTATGATCCTGAAGTCAGACGGTGCGGCATTGTATGACACGACGGATCTTGCAACGCTGGTAGAGCGTGAAGAGTTATATCAGCCGGATGAAGTGATCTATGTTGTGGATAAACGTCAGGAACTTCATTTTATCCAGGTATTCCGCTGTGCAAAGAAGACAGGAATTGTAAGACCGGAGACCGAGCTGAAATTCCTCGGATTTGGTACGATGAATGGAAAGGACGGCAAGCCGTTCAAGACAAGAGAAGGCGGTGTGATGCGTCTTGAGAATCTGATCCGTGAGATTGACGAAGAGATGTATAAGAAGATTATGGACAACCGTACAGTAGAGGAGGCGGATGCAAGAAAGACAGCGGCGGAAGTCGGTCTTGCTGCCATTAAGTATGGAGATCTTTCCAATCAGGCATCCAAGGATTATATCTTTGATGTGGACCGCTTTACATCTTTTGAGGGAAATACAGGACCGTATATCCTTTATACGATCGTGCGTATCAAGTCCATCCTCAAGAAATATGCGGAGAATGGCGGAAATGCAGAGGGAGCGAAGATTCTTGCAGCAGAAAATGCAGCAGAAAAGGCACTGATGCTGCAGGTTCTGAAATTTAATGAAGTGATCGATACCGTATATGCCGAGACAGCACCGCATAAGCTTTGTGCTTATATTTATGATCTCGCCAATGAATTTAATAAGTTCTATCATGAGACAAAGATCTTGTCTGAAGAGGATGAGGCAAAGAAGAGCGGTTATATCGCACTCCTGAATCTGGCGAAAAAAGTTCTGGAGACCTGTATTGATCTGCTTGGATTCACTGCACCGGAAAGGATGTAAGACTTCATGACGGAAAATGGATTGATGGAAAGCTCGCAGACAGAAAAATTATTTTATAATAACAGTCATCAGAAGTCATTTGAGGCGACGGTCCTCTCCTGTCAGAAAAAGGAAAACTATTATGAAATCGTACTGGATCAGACCGCTTTCTTCCCGGAAGGGGGCGGTCAGTATGCAGATACCGGATATCTGGGGGATGCAAAGGTACTGGATGTGCAGGAGCAGGAGGGACAGATCCTCCACAGAACGGACCAGGAACTGCCGGTCGGAGAAAAGGTGACAGGACAGCTTGACTGGGAACTGCGGTTTATGAAGATGCAGCAACATACAGGTGAGCATATCGTCTCCGGAATCGTGCATGAACGCTATGGTTATGAAAATGTTGGTTTTCATCTGGGAAATGAAGACTGTACGATGGATTTTAACGGAGAGATCCCGGTGGAAGATCTGCAGGAAATAGAGTTTCGTGCAAATCAGGCAGTCTGGGAAAATCTCAAAATACAGATCCTTTATCCTTCCAAAGAAGAGGAAAAAGAGATGACTTACCGGAGCAAGATCGAGATCACCGGACAGGTGAGAGTGGTTATCGTTCCCGGATATGATGCCTGTGCCTGCTGTGCACCGCATGTAGATTTTACGGGAGAGATCGGACTGATCAAGCTGGTTGGCATGCAGCGGTATAAAGGCGGTGTGCGTGTAACGATGCTTTGCGGAGGCAGGGCAATGGCTGATTATGCTTTAAAGCAGAAGCAGGCAAAAGAAATTTCAGCGATGCTGTGTGCAAAAGAAAATGAACTGACCGATGCCGTGGCACATCTGCAGAAAGAGCTGGCGGAAAAGAAGACAGAACTGGCAGAAAAGGAGCAGGAACTGATCCGGTGTAAAGCGGAGCAGATTCCGGAGTCAGAGCAGATTGTCTGTATTTTCCCGGAAGGAATCCAGGGAGACTCTCTCAGGATACTGATGAATGCAGTCCTTGAGAAAAATCGGAAGCTTTGTGCCGTGTTCAGTGGAAATGATGCTGCAGGATACCGGTATGTGATTGGAAGCCGGGATGTAGATGTGAGAAATATGGCGAAAGAGCTGAATGCCGCATTTGAAGGACGCGGTGGAGGAAGACCGGAGATGGTACAGGGAACAGTCAGAGGAACGGAAGAGGAACTGCGGAACTGGATTCTGAAGAAAGCGGAGGAACTGTAGATGAATCAGAAAAAAAAGCAAAATCCATTCTGGCATCTGGCAGGACCGCTGCTGGGATACTGGGTGATCCAGTTAGTTGCAGAGATTATCGTTTCGATGCTGGTCATGCTTCCTTATGCAGCAAAGTATCTGAGTCTGGTTATGAGCCATGCTTCAGAAATGAATTATACAGATGTGGTAAATAAATATTATATGGAGACGATGCAGCCGGGGCTGGAGCTGGTGTTGAAATATGCTACAGAGATTAACGGTGTGACAGCACTTTTCACATTGATTCTTACGGTATCTTTATTTCGTCTGGACAGAAAGAAAGAGAAGCAGGCAGGGATACCGCAGCGGCAAAAAGTATCTGCCGGAAACTATCTCTGGCTGATCCTGATGGGAGCAGCAGGAAGTATCGGAGTAACCTGTCTGTCTGTTTTGGCACAGCTTGCGATGAACAGCAACAGCTATCAGCAGAGTGTACAGAGTACCTATGCCGCACCGATTTTTGTTCAGGTTGTGGTTGTGGGGATCATTATCCCGGTCGCAGAAGAGATGATGTTCCGGGGGGTTCTGTATCGCAGATACAGAGAGACAAAGGGCTTTTATTATGCGGCACTGTGGTCATCGGTTTTCTTTTCGGTGACGCATCTGACGATGATCCAGACCGTTTATGCATTTCTGCTGGGGATCCTGCTGTGCTATGTCTATGAAAAGTATGGCTCAGTGAAGGCAGCGATAGGTTTGCATATCTGCCTGAATACCGGGTCGATCCTCTTTACCGGGGGCGGTCTGTTCAGATGGCTGGCAGGAGATCTGATGAGGATGGGACTGGCGATCATTTTAAGTGCTTTCTTCTGTTCCGTCTTATTTGTTATGATACAGAAGACCGGTGATCCGGTAATGGAGAAAAAACCTTCAAGGGAAAACGATGAACCATAACAGGAATATTATATAGAAAATTGTATTTATAAAAATACAATCTTGAATTGTACGCAATGGGGCGTGTGACCTATTGCGTATTTTTTTACTTTTATGAAGAAAAATCCAGTGATTAAAGGAAATATCGAAGATATCAGGAATTGATGTTAAATTCATAAAAAACTTAAATAATCAGACAATTAAAAATAAAATAATAAAAAGTCGAATTATCAGATAATTTACAGAAAATTCCTGTTTACAAGATAGGGAAAAAGAGTTATATTTTAAAAAAGTTTCAAATATGCAAAAGAAAGGACAGCGACTATGAGGAAAGAAAATGAAATCCCACAGCAGGGTCTGTATCGTGAAAGTTTTGAACATGATAACTGCGGTATTGGAGCAATCGTTAATATTAAAGGTCAGAAAAGCCACAGTACAGTAGCAGGTGCACTGCATATCGTGGAAAATCTGGAGCATAGAGCCGGAAAGGATGCAGAGGGAAAGACAGGAGATGGTGTCGGAATCCTGACACAGATTCCACATAACTTTTTTAAAAAGGTCTGTCAGCCACTCGGGATCGATCTCAAAGGAGAGAGAGATTATGGTGTGGGAATGTTCTTCCTTCCGCAGGACGAGCTGAAGAGAAATCAGGTGAAGAAGATCTTTGAGGTGATCGTAAAAAAAGAAGGACTGAAATTCTTAGGATGGAGAGAAGTTCCAATTCACCCGGATATCCTCGGAAAAAGTGCGGTTGACTGTATGCCATGTATCATGCAGGCGTTTATCGAACGTCCGTCCAGGTATGCAAAGGGACTGGAATTTGACCGCCGGCTGTATGTGGTAAGAAGGATCTTTGAACAGAGCAGTGATGACACGTATGTCGTTTCACTCTCCAGCAGAACGATCGTCTATAAAGGGATGTTCCTTGTAGGACAGCTCCGTCTTTTCTTTGCAGATCTGCAGGATGAGGAGTATGTATCAGCTATCGCCATGGTACATTCCCGTTTCAGTACGAATACAGCACCAAGCTGGCAGAGAGCCCATCCGAACCGTTTCATCGTGCATAACGGAGAGATCAATACAATTCGTGGTAATGCGGATAAGATGCGTGCCAGAGAAGAAACGATGGAGGCAGGCAGACTGAAAGGTGAGCTTCATAAAGTTCTTCCGGCGATCAATACCTCCGGTTCTGACTCGGCAATGCTTGACAATGCACTGGAATTTATGGTCATGAGTGGAATGGAGCTTCCGCTGGCAGTCATGATCGCAATTCCTGAACCGTGGGTCAACAACAATGAAATGTCTCAGAACAAGAAAGATTTCTATCAGTATTATGCAACCATGATGGAGCCATGGGACGGACCGGCATCCATCCTTTTCTCCGATGGAGATGTGATGGGAGCGGTACTTGACAGAAACGGTCTTCGTCCTTCCCGTTACTATATCACAGAGGATGATAACCTGATCCTTTCTTCTGAGGTCGGAGTACTGGATATTGATCCGTCAAAGATTGTCATGAAAGAAAGACTTCATCCGGGTAAGATGCTTCTGGTTGATACTGTGGCAGGACGGGTGATCGATGATGAGGAACTGAAAGAAAAATACGCAAACGAGCATCCGTACGGTGAGTGGCTGGACAGCAATCTGATCGCTCTGAAGGATCTGAAGATCCCGAATAAAGATGTTCCGAAATATACGGCGGAAGAATGTACACAGCTTCAGAAAGCATTCGGATATTCTTATGAAGATGTGAAGACCTCCATTCTGACCATGGCAAAGAACGGTGGAGAGGGAATCGCAGCCATGGGAATGGATGCACCACTGTCCGTTCTTTCTAAAAAGCGTCAGCCGTTGTTTGGATATTTCAAGCAGTTATTTGCCCAGGTTACGAACCCGCCGATTGATGCGATCCGTGAGGAGATTGTTACATCCACTACGATCTACATTGGAAAAGACGGGAACCTGCTGGAGCAGAAAGAAGAAAATTGTAAGATGCTCAGGGTAAATAACCCGATCCTGACCAATACCGATCTTCTGAAGATCAAGAACATGAATGTGGACGGATTCAAAGTTGCAGAGATCCCGATCACTTATTATAAGAATACGAGCCTGGAAAAAGCCATTGAATATCTGTTCATCGAAGTAGACAGAGTTATCCGTGAGGGAGCGAATATCCTGATCCTGACAGACCGGGATGTAGATGAGTATCATGTAGCAATTCCGTCACTTCTGGCTGTATCGGGATTGCAGCAGCATCTGGTCCGCACAAAGAAGAGAACCTCTGTTGCCATGATCCTGGAAAGTGGGGAACCGAGAGAGGTCCATCATTTTGCAACCCTGCTGGGCTATGGGGCATGTGCGATCAACCCGTATCTGGCACATGAGTCCATCCGTCAGTTGATTGAGGCAAATCTGCTTCACAAAGATTATTACGCAGCGGTGGATGACTATAACTCTGCGGTGATTCATGGAATCATCAAGATCGCATCCAAGATGGGAATCTCAACGATCCAGTCTTATCAGGGAGCAAAGATCTTTGAGGCGATCGGTCTGAAGAGTGACTTTATCAATCGTTATTTTACCGATACAGTCAGCCGTGTCGGTGGAATCGGAATTGAGGAGATTGCAGAAGATTATACTGCCTTCCATACAGAGGCCTTTGATCCGCTGGGACTTGCCGTAGATATGACACTGGACAGTGTCGGAAAGCATAAATATAAGAGCGGTGGAGAAGAACATCTTTACAATCCACAGACGATCCACATGCTTCAGCAGTCTACAAGAACAGGAAGTTATGATCTGTTCAAACAGTACACACAGATGGTGGATGAAGAGGGCGAAAAGATCAACCTGAGAGGCCAGCTTGAATTTAATTATCCGAAGAAGAGCGTTCCGATCGAAGAAGTGGAAAGCGTAGATTCTATCGTAACAAGATTTAAGACAGGAGCCATGTCCTACGGATCCATTTCCAAAGAAGCTCATGAGACCATGGCAATCGCCATGAACATGCTTCACGGAAAATCCAACTCCGGTGAAGGTGGAGAGGATATCGAGCGACTGGATACAAATAAATGCTCGGCCATCAAGCAGGTGGCTTCAGGACGTTTCGGAGTGACATCAAGATATCTTGTCAGTGCAAAAGAGATCCAGATCAAGATGGCACAGGGAGCAAAACCAGGAGAAGGTGGACATCTTCCGGGAGGAAAGGTATATCCGTGGATCGCAAAGACCCGTCATTCAACACCGGGAGTCAGTCTGATCTCACCACCGCCGCACCATGATATCTACTCCATCGAAGACCTGGCACAGTTGATCTATGACTGTAAGAATGCAAATAAAAATGCAAGGATTTCAGTGAAGCTTGTATCAGAGGCAGGAGTCGGTACTGTGGCAGCCGGTGTTGCGAAAGCTGGTGCAGGAGTCATCCTGATCTCAGGTTATGACGGAGGAACCGGAGCTGCTCCGAGAAGCTCCATTCAGAATGCAGGACTTCCGTGGGAACTCGGACTTGCCGAGACGCATCAGACACTGATCCAGAATGGGTTGCGTGAGCGTGTCCGCATTGAGACAGACGGCAAGCTGATGAGCGGCCGTGATGTGGCAATCGCAGCAATGCTGGGAGCAGAAGAGTTCGGATTTGCCACAGCTCCGCTTGTAACGATGGGCTGTGTGATGATGAGAGTCTGCAACCTGGATACGTGTCCGGTGGGAGTTGCTACGCAGAACCCGGAACTGAGAAAGAGATTTACAGGAAAGCCGGAGTATGTAGTCAACTTCATGCGGTTTATTGCAGAAGAACTGAGAGAATATATGGCAAAGCTGGGTGTCCGCACAGTAGACGAACTGGTTGGACGTACCGATCTTTTGAAAGTGAAGGATGTACCGACTTCCCGTCGTGCGGCTATGCTGGATCTGAGCAGCGTGCTGTATAACCCATATGCAAAAGAAAAGAAAGGCATGATCTTCAATCCAAAGAAAGTTTACGATTTTGAACTTGGTAAGACCCTGGATGAAAAAGTGCTTGTAAAGCAGCTTCTTCCGGCACTTGAGCGGGGAGAAAAGAGAGGACTTGAAGTCGATGTCACGAATACAGACCGTGCATTCGGAACAATCTTCGGATCAGAGATCACGAGAAGATATCCTGAAGGACTGGAAGAAGACAGCTTCGTGATCCAGTGTAAAGGAGCAGGCGGTCAGAGCTTTGGTGCATTTATTCCGAAGGGACTGACTCTTGAACTGACCGGAGACAGCAACGATTATTTCGGAAAAGGTCTTTCCGGTGGTAAACTGGTCGTATGCCAGCCGAAGGGCGTGAAGTTCAAATCAGATGAGAATATCATCATCGGTAACGTTGCTTTATATGGAGCTACCAGTGGTAAAGTATTTGTCGGTGGTGTGGCAGGAGAAAGATTTGCAGTAAGAAACTCAGGAGTCAGAGCGGTGGTAGAAGGTGTCGGCGATCACGGCTGCGAGTACATGACCGGAGGATGTGTCGTTGTACTGGGACAGGTTGGAAAGAACTTTGCAGCAGGAATGAGCGGCGGTATTGCTTATGTTCTTGACCTTGACAGCAGACTTTATCAGAAAGTCAACAAAGCGATGGTCAACATCGAGCGTGTGACCGACAAGTATGATGTGCAGGAACTCAAAGGCATGATCCAGGAGCATGTAGCCTATACAAATTCAGAGGTCGGAAAGAAGATCCTTGATAACTTTAAAGAGTATCTTCCGAAGTTCAAGAAGATCATACCGGAAGACTATGAGAAAATGATGTCAACGATCATTCAGATGGAAGAAAAAGGTCTGAGCAGAGAAAAAGCAAAGATCGAGGCATTTAACCTGATTAAGAACGGAAGATAGGAGGCGTAGGAAGATGGGAAAACCGACAGGATTTATGGATTATAAAAGACAGGATAAAATAGCGGAGACACCACTTGAGAGAATACAGCATTTTAACGAGTTCCATACGCCGTTATCAAAGGAAGAACAGGAACTTCAGGGAGCACGCTGTATGGCGTGCGGAGTTCCGTTCTGTCAGTCAGGAAAATTACTGGCAGGGATGGCAAGCGGATGTCCGCTCCACAATTTAGTACCGGAATGGAATGATCTGATTTATAACGGAAACTGGAAAGAAGCCTATCTGCGTCTGAAGAAGACAAATAATTTCCCGGAGTTCACCTCCCGTGTATGTCCGGCACTGTGTGAGAATGCCTGCACCTGTGGACTGAACCAGGAGGCAGTGGCATCAAAGAGCAATGAATATGCCATCATTGAAAATGCTTATGAGATGGGTTATGCCAAGGCAAATCCACCGAAAGTAAGAACCGGAAAGAAAGTTGCAGTGATCGGATCCGGTCCGTCCGGACTTGCTGCCGCAGATCTTCTGAATCAGAGAGGACATCAGGTGACGGTATTTGAACGGGAAGACAAGCCGGGCGGTCTGCTGCGGTATGGTATTCCGAATATGAAGCTGGAAAAGCAGATCATTGACCGCAAGATCGAGATCATGAAAGAGGAAGGAATTGAATTTCGGACCGGATGTGATGTAGGAAAAGAAATCAAGCCGTCAGAGATCCTGAAAAATTATGACCGGGTTGTACTTGCATGTGGTGCATCCAATCCAAGAGATATCAAAGTACCGGGGCGGGATGCAGAAGGAATTTATTTTGCGGTAGATTTTCTGAAATCAACGACAAAAGCCTTATGGGCAAATGATATGCAGTTAAAGGATGGCACATATATTTCTGCAAAAGGAAAGAAGGTCATGGTCATCGGTGGTGGAGATACAGGAAATGACTGTGTCGGAACTTCCATCCGTCATGGAGCAAAAAGTGTGGTTCAGTTGGAAATGATGCCCAAGGCACCGGATCAGAGAGCTGCATCCAATCCATGGCCGGAATGGCCAAGAGTCTGCAAGACCGATTATGGCCAGCAGGAGGCAATCGCAGTTTTTGGTGCAGATCCGCGTGTGTATACCACAACGGTCAAAGAATTTATCAAGGATAAGAAAGGAAAGCTGTGTAAGGCTGTTCTTGTGAAACTTGAGAGTAAAAAAGACGAAAAGACCGGACGCATGAGAATGGAAGAAATTCCGGGAAGTGAATATACAGTGGCGGTGGATCTGGTTCTGATCGCAGCAGGATTCCTTGGAAGCCAGGATTATGTAACAAAAGCATTTGGTGTGGAAATCAATGAACGCACGAATGTAAAAACAGAGCCGGGCAGATATGCGACGAATGTAAAAAATGTGTTTACAGCAGGGGATATGCACCGGGGACAGTCACTTGTTGTGTGGGCGATCCGTGAGGGCCGCGAAGTTGCAAGAGAAATTGATGAAAGCCTGATGGGTTATACAAACCTGAATATACAGTAGGAAATTCCTCTGAAAAATATAACAGGAATCTTCTCTGAAAAAGATATCCGTAGAGAAATCTATGGGTATCTTTTTTCTTTCTGTGATATAATGAGCGTTAGCAGTTTCAGACACCAAAGGTGCCGGTCATGCTGTAATGAGCGTTAAAAGATGAAAAATAATTGATAGCAGGAGAGAACCATGGGAATCAGTCAGTATACATTTATAAAAAAAGAACGGAGAGCCGAGTGGGACAGAATACCGGAGCAGCATCGGCAGGAGGAGAGACTGCTTTTATGGCAGGGAGACCGTGGAAATGCAGCGGCGGAAGTGATCCTGGATGAAAAGGCAGAAGCTCTGGAACTGATCGCAGAGCCGGTGACGGATGAAAAAGGAAATTTGTCTGAAGGGATAGAAGTAAGAGCAGAATTTCAAAAATGGATCAGCACGTATACGGGAAGTAACTGGATCCCGGAGCCGAGGCCGTACCGTCTGCCGGAAGCACCGAAGGGAGACAAAAGCTATAGTGCGGATGTGATCTATGGTTCACAGATGGAGCATGAAAAGCTGTTGGAGAAGAACGGAAGAATCATCCAGCCGATCTGGATCACGGTGTCAACGACTCGGGATGAAAAACCGGGGCTTTACAGTACAAAAATCCGGGTGAGGACAGAAAAGGGCGGGGAGCAGAGCCTGAAGTTAAAGATCCGGGTGCTGGATCTTAAGCTGGACCAGGACAATGAGTATTATCTGAATCTGTGGCAGTATCCTTATGCCAGTGCGGCATATTATCAGGTTGAACCTTTTGGCAGGGAGCATCTTCAGATCATGAAACGGCAGATGCGGCCTTATATGGAGGCTGGCGGAAAAATCGGAACAGCTTCGATCGTGGAAGAGCCGTGGTATCATCAGACATGGTGCGACTATCCGTCCATGGTCAGATGGAAAAGAGAAAATGGAAAATGGCAGTTTGAATACGGAGAGTTTGACCGGTGGACAGGGTTTTTGCTGAAAGAAGTAAAGGTGTCCTATATAGAGTGTTATTCTGTTGTTCCATGGGGGAATGTGCTGCGATACAGGGAAGATGGAAAAGAAATAGAGAAGCAGGCAGAACCCGGAAGTGAGTTCTGGATTGAGGTGTGGAGTGCATTTTTACAGAGTTTTGTACAACATTTGGAAGAAAAGGGATGGTTTGATCGGATTATACTGGCGATGGATGAACGCCCGAAAGAAGAGATGGAGGCAGCTCTGAACCTGATCGCAACTTTCCCGGACAGACATGGAAATTCCCTGAAAGTGGGCGGTGCGGTGGTGCATTATAATAAAGAAATGTGGGACAGACTATTTACGGTGACACCGCATCTGTCCGCACTGGCAAATGGGGAGATCTCGCGGGAGTTGTTCAGGGAGATCGTCCGCAGGCGGAGACAGGAAGGAAAGCTGACAAGCATTTACAGTATGATCCATGATTATCCGGGCATCTTTTCTATGAGTGATCCGGGTGAGGCTGCATGGACAATCTGGTATATCGAGTCATGTGGTGCGGACGGATTCCTGAAATGGGCATATGATGCCTGGTGTAAAGATCCTCTGGAGGAAAATGTCCATTGCTATTTTGAAGCAGGGGATATGTTTCTGGTGTATCCCGGAGAAAGGCGGGAAAAAGAGCCGGATGTGCGGGTTTCACCGAGGTTCAGGATGCTGGAAGAAGCCATTCATGATGTGAGGAAACTGCGTCAGATGAAGAAAGTACCGGAATATGAAAAGAAGGCAGAACAACTTTTGGACAGTGTCAGATGCTTTTATGGAAAAGGAAAAAGCAACGGAGTTGGAACAGCAGGATTTATGGAGGCAGATGAGCAGATAAAAAGAGAACTGGCAGAAGAAGTGGAACGGCTGCACCGGGCAGTCGGTACACTGTCCTGCCGGTATGCAGTGGATGAAGAACAACTGATGGAAAGAACCAGGCTGCCGGAAGAGGGAAGAGACGTGGTACGGAGTCTGAAGATGACGGAGCAGGAATACCACAGATGGAAAGAATTATTTTATAAAAAAGAAGAAAAATTTTTTGAAATGCTTGCAGGAGAACAGGAAAAAGAAGGACTTATTCTTTCTTTATATGTCCGTTTTGCAACGGATCTGTATAAAGCGTATGTAGAAAAAGAAATACCGGACGAAGTGTATGATGCGACATTTTCAGATTTTACAATCTGGTATCGACATTGTGTAAAAGAAAGAAAAAAGATCGGACTTTGCGAGGAGCAGTGGCTGAAACTTCATTTGAAAATGAAATTATTCCGGCTTGGAAGACTTCAGTTTGAGCCGGATGAGGAGCAGAAAGTGATCCATGTTCATGTACCGGAAGGAGAATCTCTGAGCCGTGAAGGATGTGAAGCATCTTTTGCATGGGCGGATCGTTTTTTTGATTCTTCCTATAAACTGTATGACTGCGAATCCTGGCTGCTTTCTCCGGCACTGAAAGAGTTGCTGGAGAAAGAAAGCGGAATCCTTCAGTTTCAGAATTGCTTTGAAATTCAGTCTGTGAATCTGGAAAACCGTCAGGCAGAGGAAAGGGTTTTTGGAAGCATACTGGAAGATCCGGAGGCATATCCTGAGAACACCAGTCTGCAGAAAGCATTGAAAAACTATTTGTCAGAAGGGAAAAAAACGGGAGCCGGATATGGGTGTCGGATAAGAAAAAAGATCTTTTGACCAAAAAATTAAAATATAGTATGATAAAAGACAATGCAAATAAAAGGAGCAGATGCCTATGTTACAGATAAAGAATATCTGCAAGGAATACAGAACAGGGGGATTGGTGCAGAAAGCCCTGGATGATGTGAGCCTGAATTTAAGGGATAATGAATTTGTTGCCATTCTGGGTCCCAGTGGTTCCGGTAAGACAAACCTGCTTAATATCATTGGTGGGCTGGACCGGTATGATAGTGCAGCACTCCCATTTGTCCCGGCAGTGGTTCTGATCCTGTTAAGTATCGGACTTACGTTACTTGGAGGACTGATCCCCTCTAGAAAAGCAGCAAAAAGTGATCCTGTAACGGCATTAAGAACGGAGTAATAAAATGGAAAATTTGATTTTTAGTTTAAATGCAACAGTTCCGATTTTTCTCATGATGGTGTTGGGAATGATTTTTCGTAAAATTGGATGGATGGACATAGAATTTGCGGAAGAGATGAATAAGTTTGTATTCCTTGTTCCGCTTCCGGTGCTGCTTTTCAGTGATCTTGCAACGGTTGATTTTGAGGAAGTATGGAATATCCGCTTTGTGATCTTCTGTTTTATTGTTACATTTATCAGTATTGCAATCGTGGCAGGAATTTCATTTTTATGGAAAGATAAGACGATTCAGGGAGAATTTATCCAATCATCTTACCGGAGCAGTGCAGCACTTTTGGGAATTGCTTTCATTCAGAATATCTATGGAAATGCAGGGATGGCTCCATTGATGATCATTGGGAGCGTGCCGCTTTATAATGTGATGGCAGTAGTTGTCTTATCCTTTTTCCAGCCAGAAAGAAAAGCACTGGACAGGGAAGTGTGGAAGAAAACTTTGAAAGGGATCATGACGAATCCGATCATTATTGGAATTGTAGCAGGATTGATCTGGTCTGCACTCAGGATTCCGATGCCACTGATACTCAATAAAGCGGTGTCCAGTATAGGGGCTGTTGCAACACCCATGGGTCTGATGGCAATGGGAGCAGCCTTTGATTTTAAGAAAGCGATGGGAAAAGTGAAGCCTGCTGTTACAGCTGCTTTTATTAAGCTGATCGGGTTTGTGGCAATTTTTTTACCATTGGCTGCATATCTTGGATTCCGCAGGGAAGAGCTGATCGCAATCCTGGTGATGCTTGGATCAGCAACAACAGTGAGTAGCTTTGTAATGGCAAAAAATATGGGACATGAGGGAGTGCTTTCCTCTAGTGTTGTTATGCTGACAACGCTGTTCAGTGCATTTACTCTGACCGGATGGCTGTATCTTTTAAAGAGTCTGTCACTGATCTGACAAGATATAGTGGATTTCAACCTGGGGAACGGGAAATAGAGATAGTATAAAGAAGATTTATACTGTGAAAGAGCTGTCATAAAATGCAGTTCTTTTTTCTTGACATTTAAAATTTTTGAGAGTAGAATATGTCAAATATAAAATAGTTCCATATCGAACAGTTTTATATCGAACGATTGCATGATAGTGTGAAAAAAAGCATGCGATTACAGGAAAAATGTAAAGAATTTTACAGAAGTACTGTGGAAAGGAGGAAAGAAAGTGGAAGATGTACGTCATTACGGATTTGAAGTGCGTCGTCTTGATCATGTATTTGCCAGGAATCTAGAAGCAAAAGTCCGGGAGAAAGGAATTGATGAACTGACGTTGATGCATGGATGGATTATAAGATATCTGATTGAGAATCAAGACAAGGACATTTATCAGAAGGATATAGAGAAGCACTGCTCAATTGGAAGATCTACCGTGACAAATATTTTACAGCTGATGGAAAAAAAAGGACTGATCAGAAGAGAAGCTGTACCTAATGATGCACGGCTGAAAAAGGTCATGCTGACTCAAAAAGGACTGGAGAGTCATGAAGGGATCGAACAACTGATCATGGAACTGAATCATCAGATGATTCAGGGCATCAGTGAGGAAGATTTGGAGATTTTCCTGCGGACGACACGGGCACTGAGAAAAAATATTGAAAAAAATCTGAAATTCAAAAGTGGAGAGAACAGGGAAGGAGGATGTCCATGCTAAAGACATTATTAAAAGAAGTAAAAGAATATAAGCGGGCTTCTGTCGTGACTCCGGTATTTATGATACTGGAAGTCCTGATGGAGACGCTGATCCCGTTCCTGATGGCATCGATCATTGATGAAGGGGTCAATGCAGGAAATATGCAGCATATTTACAAAGTAGGAGGCATTATGGTCGTTGCCGCCGCAGTCGGATTATTTGCAGGACTGGCAGGCGGAAGGTTTGGAGCAAAGGCTTCTGCAGGATTTGCAAAAAATCTGCGTGAGGCAATGTTCAACCATATCCAGAGTTTTTCTTTTGCCAATATCGATCATTTCAGTACGGCAGGACTGGTAACCCGTATGACAACTGATGTGACGAATGTACAGAATGCGTACATGATGACACTGCGTATGTTCACGCGTGCCCCTGCCAGTATGATCTGTGCCATGGTGATGGCATTTGCGATCAATGCAAGACTTGCAAGCATCTATCTTGTTGCAGTCATTATATTAGGTACGATCCTTTTCTTTATTATCCGTCATGCAACGGCGTATTTTCGGCAGGCATTTCCGAAATATGATGACCTGAATGCATCGGTACAGGAGAATGTCTCTGCGATCCGTGTCGTGAAGGCTTATGTAAGAGAGGAGCAGGAGACAAGTAAGTTTCAGAAAGCAAGTGAAAATATTTACAGAATTTTTGTAAAGGCAGAACGAAATGTTATTTTTAATGCCCCGCTGATGATGACAACGGTTTATACCTGTATTATCCTGATTAGCTGGCTGGGAGCAAAAATGATCATAAGTAGTACGCTGACGACCGGGGAACTGATGAGTCTGCTGGCATACTGTATGAATATTCTGAGCAGTCTGATGATGCTGTCCATGGTATTTGTCATGATCTCTATGAGTACAGCCAGTATGCAGCGAATTTCAGAAGTACTGAATGAAGAGAGTGACCTTCATAATCCGGCAGATCCTGTCTTTGAAGTAAAAGATGGAAGAATCGAATTTAAAAATGTAGAATTTGCTTATAAAAAGGACAGCAAAGAGCCGGTACTGACCGATATCAATCTGAAGATCCGTTCAGGAGAGACAATCGGGATCATCGGGGGAACAGGAAGTGCAAAGACCAGTCTGGTCAATCTGGTCAGTCGTCTGTATGATGTGACAAAGGGAGAAGTTCTTGTCGGTGGCAGAAATGTCAGAGAATATGACATGGAATCTCTGAGAAACCAAGTAGCAGTTGTACTTCAGAAGAATGTTCTTTTCTCCGGCACGATTCTGGAAAATCTGCGGTGGGGAAATAAAAATGCCACAGATGAAGAGTGCATAGAAGCGTGTAAACTGGCATGTGCAGATGAATTTATTGAACGATTTCCAAAGAAATATGAGACGTACATCGAACAGGGTGGAAATAATGTATCTGGTGGACAGAAGCAGAGACTCTGTATTGCCAGGGCAATTCTGAAAAAGCCGAAGATCCTGATCCTGGATGACAGTACCAGTGCGGTAGATACAGCTACAGATGCGAAAATCCGCAGAGCATTCAGAGAAGAGATCCCTGATACAACCAAGCTGATCATCGCCCAGCGTGTCTCCAGTGTGCAGGATGCAGACCGTATCATTGTGATGGATGAGGGCAGGATCAATGGATTTGGAACGCATGAAGAATTGCTGGATACAAACGGGATCTACCGGGAAGTTTATGAGTCTCAGACGCAGGGCGGCGGTGATTTTGATGAAAAGGCAGGTGAATAAAATGGCAGGAACAATGAGGAAAACTCCCCGTGGAGCAAAGGGAAAAGTGGAAAACCCGGGAAAACTTTTTGTACGGCTGATGAAATATGTATTCAAAGATTACCTGTGGCAGTGTATTTTGGTTTTTGTCCTGATCCTGACAGGAGTTATCGCAAATGTACAGGGTACGATGTTTACCAAAAATCTGATCGATGATTATATTACTCCGTTCCTTCTGACGGATTCACCGGATTTTGGACCTTTAGCCCAGGCAATCGGCAGGGTGGCGGTCTTTTATGCAGTGGGTGTGGTGGCAACCTATCTGTATAACCGGATCATGGTCAATGTGACGCAGGGAACTTTGCGGAATCTGAGAAATGAATTATTCGAACATATGGAAACGCTGCCGATCAAATATTTTGATACCCATGCTCATGGAGATATCATGTCAGTTTATACGAATGATATCGATACGCTGCGGCAGATGATCAGTCAGAGTATTCCGCAGATCATCAACAGCGGGATCACGATCATCAGTGTCTTTATCAGTATGCTGATCCTGAATATCCCACTGACGGTGGTTACGATGGTTATGGTGGCAGTTATGGTTTTATGTACGAAGGCATCAGCAGGACGAAGCGGAAGATACTTCCTGGAACAACAGGTGAATCTGGGAAAAGTCAATGGATTTATCGAGGAAATGATGAATGGTCAGAAAGTCGTTAAAGTTTTTTGCCATGAGGAAGAAAATAAAGCCGATTTTAAAAAGTTGAATGATGACTTATTTGTCAGTGCGGATCGTGCCAATACTTTTTCCAATTTTTTAGGACCGATCAATGCCCAGCTTGGAAATATCAGTTATGTCTTATGTGCGATCGTCGGTGGAGGTCTTGCATTGAACGGAGTCGGTGGCTTTACATTAGGTGGTCTGGCAAGTTTTCTGACTTTCAATAAAAGCTTCAGTATGCCGATCAATCAGGTCAGTATGCAGCTAAATGCGATCGTCATGGCAATGGCGGGGGCAGAAAGAATTTTCCGTCTGCTGGATGAAAAGCAGGAAGTAGATGAAGGTTATGTCACTTTGGTACGTGCGAAAGAAGAGGATGGAAAGCTGACAGAGTGTAAAGAAAGAACCGGACGCTGGGCATGGAAGCACGTGCATCAGGCAGATGGCTCAGTGGATTATATTGAACTGAAAGGAAATGTTGTCTTTGACGGAGTTGACTTTGGATATAATGATGATAAGATCGTTCTGCATGATGTCAGGTTATATGCTGAGCCGGGACAGAAGATCGCATTCGTCGGATCGACCGGAGCCGGAAAGACAACCATTACGAATCTGATCAACCGGTTCTATGATATCCAGGATGGTAAGATCCGCTATGATGGCATCAATATTAATAAGATCAAAAAGGCAGATCTGCGGCGTTCCCTGGGGATTGTTCTTCAGGATACGCATCTTTTTACCGGAACAGTCCGGGAAAATATCCGGTTCGGAAAGCTGGATGCAACAGATGAAGAAATCGTGGCGGCAGCAAAGCTTGCCAATGCAGACGGATTTATCCGCAGGCTTCCGGATGGATATGATACCGTACTGACCGGAGACGGTGCGAATTTAAGCCAGGGACAGCGTCAGCTTCTTGCGATAGCAAGGGCAGCAGTGGCAGATCCACCGGTTCTGATCCTGGATGAAGCGACAAGCTCGATCGATACAAGAACAGAGCGGATTATTCAGGAAAGTATGGACCGTCTGATGAAAGGAAGGACAACGTTTGTGATCGCACATCGCCTTTCTACTGTCAGAAACTCAGATTGTATCATGGTTCTGGAACAGGGAAGAATCATAGAGCGTGGAACGCATGAACAGTTGATCGAAGAAAAAGGCAGGTATTATCAGTTGTATACCGGAAATGCGATCAGTGCATAAAGCATCCGCAAAATAGACACGCTGGATTCTTCAATCAGTACTAGTACATCGTTTTCGAAATAACTATACCACTAACTTGTCTGCAAATTCGATTGCACAGGCATAAAAGCCTCGGCGTAGCCCGCTACGCCTACATTTTTATACCTGCACACTCGAATCTGCATCCTGCGTGATTGGTATAGTTATTTACGAAACGATGTACTAGGAGATGAATACAGCCAGCTTTTTCTGCTCCCAGCTAATGACAGGACCAAGGAAAAATGCAATCGCAAATGTGACCGGACCGACATTTCCACCGGCGATCCATCCCAGAAGAAGAAAAGATGTATCCCATGCGATACGGACGTATTTAAATGGAACGTGCGGTACTTTCTTTGCAAGAATAAATGAAATTGCATCGTACGGTGATGTACCAAGAGCAGCAGTCATATACATGGCGGCTCCGAAAATAAATACAATCAGTGCAGGCAGCAGGATACAGATGCGAACCGGCATGGATTCAAAGAAATGTGCGGGAAAGATTCTGCTGTAGATCCATCTGCAGGTATCGGAGATATATCCGATAAAGATCATATTTGCAATCGTTCCAAAACCGATCAGGCTTGTATCGGACAGGAAAATGATGATAAAAAGGATCAGATTGATCAGAAGCTGGGCTGTTCCAAATGTCAGTCCGACATGGGAGATTACTCCCTGCGTAAATGCCGAACATGGATCTGTACCGAAATGGATCTCGATCAGCCAGGAGAGTCCGAATCCCTGGATGAGAACTCCAAGTATGACCATGATCAGTCTGTTCCTGAATTTTTCAGGTCTTGCAAACCAGTTTAATTTTTTCATAGATACCTCCTCAAGATATAAAAAATAAAGTCACAAAAAATGCAGTAACAGCATATAGCTTATCGTTCCGGCAGCGATGGACAGGAACATATTCCGTTTCCATATTTTTTTCAAGCATCTCGACAGCGACAAACTCCAAAGAGCCACCGTAGATCAGAAAACTCATGCAAAGAGGGTAGACAAAAGAAAACCCGGATGCATTCATGTAGATTCCATAAGCCATTCCGAGAAAACTGAACCCGGCTAAAATAGGGAGAGTATAAGGAAAAGCGGCTTTGAAAGCTTTGCGTTTCATAAATCCTCCTTGAAATCATTTCCAACATACGATAAAATTTTTAACAGATGCAAGTATAGCATTAACGACAAAAAATTACAATCATCAGAAAAAGAGGCAGGTATACCAGAAGAAAGGACGGGTATACAGAAAAAGCAGGTGGAACTATGACATTGCAACAATTAAAATATGTCTGCATGGTAGCAGAAACAGGGAAGATCACTGAAGCAGCAAAAAAATTATATATTTCCCAGCCGAGTCTGACAAATGCCATCCATGAGCTGGAAAAAGAGATGAATGTGGTTATTTTTAACCGGACGAATAAGGGCATCAGCCTCTCAGCAGAGGGGGAAATCTTTCTGGGGTATGCCAGACAGGTTCTGGAACAGGCAGCAGTACTGGAGGACAAATATAAAGGAGGACACGGGGAAAAGAAAAAGTTCTGCGTGTCGACGCAGCATTATTCTTTTGCGGTAAATGCGTTTGTAGATCTGATCAAAAGGTATGGTCAGGATGAGTATGATTTCAGCATCCGGGAAACGCAGACTTATGAGATCATTGAAGATGTGGCGAGAATGAGAAGTGAGATTGGTCTTCTCTTTTTAAATGATTTTAATGAGACGGTACTCCGCAAGATTCTGAAATCCAACGGACTGGAGTTTCATCTTCTCTTTGTGGCGAGGCCGCATGTCTTTATCAGCAGACGGCATCCGCTGGCAGACAGGGAAGTCATTACCAATGAAGAACTGGAAGATTATCCATATTTGTCCTTTGAACAGGGGGAACATAATTCCTTTTATTTTTCCGAGGAAGTTTTTTCGGTTTCAGAGCGAAAGAAAAATATCAGAGTCAGAGACAGGGCAACACTTTTCAATCTTTTGATCGGGCTGAATGGCTATACTGTATGCAGCGGTGTCATTGATGAAAATTTAAATGGGAAAGATATCATTGCAGTACCGCTGGCAGATGAGAATGAAATGAAGATCGGATATATCGTGCATCAGAAAAACCGCATAAGCAGACTTGGAACTACCTATTTAAAGGCACTGGAAAAGTATCTGGATCCCAAAGAAGAACCGGGAAGGGAGTGTCTGCATATGCGGCAGGAATAAGTAAGAAGATGTCGGGGTCAAAAGCCCCCGACTATGATACCTACGGATTGTTACGCACTACGTGCTCCCACAATCCTACCCA
>OODU01000142.1_pt1 | contig 83827 bp, 69 predicted proteins | sample 1671171 | NCBI WGS metagenome assembly OODU01 (sample SAMN06348129, study PRJEB24527) | human gut metagenome | biome: human gut; feature: ankylosing spondylitis patient; material: feces | host: Homo sapiens | place: China | collected 2015-10
GATATTTTATAATAGCAAATAGCATTTGAATTTTCGTTGTATACAGTATCATCCAAAAGCTTAGTAATAGAACCGACTAAATGATTTGAAGATTGATTATTGTTATATTCAGACAATAACTCTTTTAACAATAACACCATTGCCTTTTCATTACACAAATCAATTGTCAACGGTGTTTCTGCTATCTGTAAATCATATGCCATATATGAAACAGTCCTCACATTTCTAAATATCGCAAACGCATATCTTAGTTTGCTTTCTTCCGATAATAATTGTTCATTTATATATGCATATAAAATTTCTAAAGCGACTGATACAGATTGCTTCGATTTATTACAATGCTCCAATACAAGAATTGAATTCAACAAATGTAATCTTTGATAATTTTTACTTTCTAATATTGTTTTAGCAACATTCTGATATCGTTCTTCTGTACAAGCATTAACAACCAAATTGCGAAAATCGCTATCTTCTTGAGCTATCATAGTAATAGCACGAGAAGCAGTAAATGTGTTATAAAAATGCCCCACATTATATATGATGGTAAGTAATTGAAAAATATCACCCATAGAAGGTTTATTCTTCTTATCGGGGTAAACATAATCTTCTCTAAATTCTTTTGAGTTTATGTAGTTGTTATAAGTGTAACGCAAATCCCCTTGCAGACGATTTTTGATTAGTTTGTGCAAATATAACTGCAACATCACATAATCAAATCTTGTTTTTGCAAGTTTCTTTTTCACTTTTATAACACCTAATTGAGGAATTTCTTTGATACGCTCAATGATTCCCATTTTATCTAATTCTTCATATAGTTCAGTAGCATAAGGGTAGAGATCAATCTCTACCCCTAAATTATGTTTTTGAGTTTTCTGTTTTGGAAGAAGATCATAATTTATTTCCATAAAAAGTCACGCACCTTTACTTGCTTTGTAGTACAATAATGCTTATTGAATACCGATTTTTCTTTCATATTGTTTATTAACTTTTAAACATTCATCAATTATCCTTTGTTGCTCAATAATAAATCGAACGAAATTCACAAAATCAACCAATTTCAATTTGATTATTTATTCTATTATAGCAATTATATTTGACCCGTACAATGAAAATCTAAGTTATGTACTTATTTCTTTGGCGGTTGTTGTGGAGCATTATTCTGTGGATTTCCGGCATGAGTGCCTTTATTCTTCAAAACAATATCGTCTGCCTTTACATACCAGTCCACATCTGCACCACGGTAATTCGCATTGGCTACCGTATCTGCAACAGGGTTGATAAGTTCCACTTCGGCGTTGTAGTCATAGTCCTTTAACGGAACAGTCGCCGGAACGGATACCTGTATCATACGTCCTTGTGTGTTACATTTCAAATCGTAAGTACGTTCCTTGATTTCTTCACTAACCGTTCCATCTTCATTCTGTACATGAACCTCACGGCGTAATGCGGAGAACTTCAACACTCCGAAAGTCTTTTCTTTATCAATGACGATTCCATTTGCTAATCTCATAATCTGAATACCCCCTTATTTATTTTCTGCTGGTAACATATCGTCTGCAAGTAAGATGTAATTGACAAATCCACGTTCTCCGATTTTATAGCCATCAGTAGTGATTCGTGGGTTGATAAGTTTTACTTTCTGCTCTGGCGAGAAATGCTTTTCGCCAGCTTTGGCAGGAAGTGTCACAACTACATCATCGGCTCTCTGCACATCGGAATACAGGTTGTAGCTTCTGGTAATGACAGCCATACGCCCGTTGATTCTCTGTTGTTCCGTAGTATTTTCTCCGGCAAACTCCAAGTTTCCGAATGTCTTTTCCATGTTTGGTACGACAAATCTTAATTCCATAAATAATTGACCTCTTTTCTTTCTGTTTTAGTTTCTTTCCTGCTGTACTTTGTGGGGAGCTACACTCCCCACGCCCCTAGTGGACTTCACGCTCCCGTAAATCAGAGCTTCACGGGAGCGTGAAGTTGCAAAAAGGGTGGCGACCTTGAACGCTCTACCAACCGCTACATTACCGCCTTATGATTTCTTTCTACGGCGTTTGAAGTAAAGCATACCGCCAAGCCCTACGCAGGAAAGACCGAGCATGGCAAGATAAGCATAGATATTGGTATTGTCGCCTGTTTTTGGGCTGTCACTTGTCTTAGTAACCGTAGATGGTGTATCCGGCGTGTCGGTATCCTTTGGTGTGTCTGGGATTTCCGGCACTTCCTTGATTGTCACAGTCTGTCCATCGTCTGTAATGTCCTTATGTTCCGTCACTTTCTTTGGTTCGTCTGGATTGGTCATATCGTATAATTCCTCAAATGTGACAAGGCTCTTTCCACCAAGAGAAGAACCATCAAAGGTAAAGACAATCTCAACCGTCATTTTTTCATTGTCGGCTGTAAATTCATAATCATTGGATACTTTCTTTCCATCAATCAGAAGTTCTGCATTTTCCTCTTTTAACATCTGCCAGCCGGAAAGTTTGTATTTTGTTCCAACTTCCAGACCATCTAATGTGACTTTATCCACAATCGTTACATCTTTTCCGGCTTCGATTTCTTTCTTGCCGTTCTTGTCCGTAGCGGTCGTATGGATTTTGATGATACGTTCTGTGATAAGAACAGTCTGTCCATCATCGTTGATGTCTTTATGTTCGGCAACCTTGACAGGCTCTTTCGGATTGCTCATATCGTACAATTCCTCAAATGTAACAAGGTTCTGACCGCCAAGAGCTGAACCATCAAAACTGTAAGTAATCTCAACCGTCATTTTTTCGCTGTCAGCAGTGAATGTGTAATCACTGTCTACACGTTTCCCGTCAATCAGAAGTTCGGCGTTTTCTTCTTTTAACATCTGCCAACCGGAAAGTTTATATTTTCTGCCTGTTTCCAAGCCATCAAGTGTGACTTTGTCCACGATCTTGATGTCTTTTCCGGCAACAATCATTTTTTCGCCTGTTTTCTTGTCGGTAGCTGTGGTATGGATTGTGATTTCTTTTTCGTATTCATCGGTCAGTGTCCCTAAATCTACGGTCACTTTATTTCTGGATACGACCACCTCAAAAGCTGGAATCAGCTTAAATCCGGCGTTGGAATCACACTTTAATTCCTCAATCACATAGGTATCATAAAGTAATGCACCTTTGCTGTCGTCTGGTTCAGATGTCCCAAACCATACACCGTCCTCACTGGATTTTCCGGCATTAGTATTGACCTTATGGGAAGCCCAGCTTGAAGCAGTGGAGAACTGACCGTTTTTGTCAGTAACTACAATATGGGATTCTCCCGTTGTCTTGCTTGTAATTCTGAATGGAACACCTGCAAGACGTTTGTGTGTACCTGCACCGATTTTTACACCCTCAATATCGCCACGTTTAATCTGGTTGTAGACAGAGTGGGATTTGTCGGTCAAGTCCACGATTTTTCCATCTTCCGTGATAGAAAAGTCGATTGCCTTTGCACCATCTGTCAAGTAGCCCTCTGGTGCTTTGCTTTCTTCTAATCTGTAATTTCCGTAAGGGAGCAAGTCGGCAGAAGTAGAAGCAATTCCGTCAATGCCTGTCTGAATCTTCTTTACGGTTTCATTCTTGTTGTATAATTTTCCCACAACCAGTACAGGACTGTCATTTAAAGAAATGATATTGAACTCTGTGTACTGTAAGGTCGCACTTCCCTGTGCTTTGGTATCCTTTGTTTCAAGGTCACGTTTCTGGATTTTTACACCGCCACGGATAACCTTGTCAGATACGGAATACTGGTTGCTTCCAGAAAGTACGGCAAGTTCGCCATCTTCGGAAATCTGTGTAAGGTACGTTCCCTTAATCTGTTCGGAACTTCCGTCAGCCTGCATATATGCACCATCTAATAAGTAGCCGTTTGGTGCTTTTGTTTCTGTGACAGTGAGTGTACCAAGTGGCAATACATTTTTACCGTCCTGTGTATAGAAGCTGTCGCCGGATACTTTGTAGCTGTCGGCAAGTCTGGATACATAATGGATAGTTCCGTCACTGTCTTTTTCGGCAACGGTTTTGGTTGTCCATGTACGGGTAGCCTTTGCAGGAAGATTGTCTGCATTGTAGTAACCGTCATAATAGCTCCATGTGAACTCTGCACCCTCTAAAGAAGCAGTTCCCTGTGGAGTAGATTTTCCTGTTTCCATGTCAATTTTGAATAAATCAATCAAAGTCTCTGTGACCTTTGGAGTGTCAGCAACAGTTAATGTCGCTGTTTTTCCAACTTCCACATTTAAGGCATGGACAGTAGAATCCAGCTTGTAACCCTTTGGAGCAGAAAGTTCTTTGATGTAAACTGTTCCGGCTTTTACCTCAACTTCTTTGGTATCGCCGTTTCCATCGGCAGTAAGTGTGGCAAGCTGGCTGTTACAGCCCTTATCAGAATAGACACCAAATGTCGCACCCTCAAAGGAATAGTTGGCATTTCCATCTGTGACCGTGGGATTGGAAGAAGTCTTTTTGACCTTTGCATTTCCCACATTTAACTTCGCCCAGAACTGTCCGATGTCCTGTCCTTCGCCAGTATAAATGTAACCGCCACATTCATAGCGTCCTTTGTTTGCTTTCACAAATGCTTTCGCACCAGCATACACTTCATTCTGTACTGCCTGTGAGATTTCATTATAGGAAGCTCTGACGTTGTCGCACTGCCAGCCGAGCTGTTCACTCAATCTCTGCCAGACAACACACTGTTCCAGCAAATACTTCTGGTTGTTATTCAGCCCTGTATGAGTAGCGGTATATTGCTTGACGTACTCTAAGGAAAGAGCAACGTCCGCAATCTGATCACTACTCATGCGTGTACTTGCGTCAGACCTTGTTTTATATCCATTCTTGAAATTGGTATTGATGTCCACGCAGTAGGCAGTTTCGCCCTCAACTTTCATGTGTCCCTCATGGAACGTGGATTTGATAGAACCGTCATTCATAATTTGTTCAATGTAGCCGACACGTTCTGCTGATTCTGTCCAGTATTGATTGCCGGAAGCATGAACCGCCGTCACTGGTAATGCCGTGAGAATGGTTGCAAAAGCAAGCGTTCCTGTCAGCAATCGCTTTACTAGCTTATTCATATTTTCTCTTTCTCCTTTCGATTTTGGGTATGAAAAAAGACGCTCATTTCTGAACGTCCTTTAACTTAATTAAATTCAACCTAACGGGTATCTTGTTTCCATGTGATAAATGATTTTAAATACGATTGTAACAAATTATCAGTAATTCCCGAAAAAGTGGTTGGTTTGCTAATAGCCTGCTAACACTCTAAAGGATATAATTGAATATTAGAGTTTATTAACAGAGTCGTTGTGCAAGCACCTTTTCCGCTTTTTTGGGCGTTAAACGTCCCTTACAGGATAATCGAACTACTACATACTAACCGCCACAGGGAACTCCTAAGCACTAGTTGTGGGTTCGATTCCCGCAGGGAACGTTGATTTGAAGCGGAAATGATTAGCTGATTAGCAAAATCGTTATCCGCTTTTTCTTTTTTTCGAAAAATAATTGCTTTGAAAATCAGCTGTTTCTGCTAACAAATCCATAAAATTGTTAGCTGACAGCTAATAAAAAGCAGTCATTTGCTAACAAGAAAAATTTACAGTCCTGCTAACATTTGGGAAAGTGGTCTTATTAACCAAAGAAAAGGGATGTAAAATAGAGAAAAGTAAAGTATATTTGTTCATTCAATTTGAATCCTGCAAACATCGATTAGCTGAAATCTATATTTAAGAGTTAGCCCTGCTAACGAACGAATGGCATGCCCGTTCAGACTAGGTTTATAAAAAATTCTAGTTTGGACGGGCTTTTTGTCGTCCTAAGATAAGGAGGGAAATCATGCAGAAAGTAAAAGAAAAAAATAATTGGAAAGGTGAAACCATAGTAGAAATTGAAGTAGAACGACTCAAAGCATTTCGCAATCACCCATTCCAAGTAAGGGATGATGATGATCTGGAAAAGCTGAAAGAAAGTATTAAAATGTACGGAATCTTAACACCACTACTTGTCAGACCAATCAAAGATGGTACTTATGAAATCATTTCCGGACATCGTAGAAAAAGAGCCGCTGCACTTTTGGGTTATAGAAAAGTGCCGGTACTAATCCAACCAATGAGCTATGAAGATGCAGTTGTGAAAATGGTTGATACCAATTTACACCGGGAACACATCTCTTTCAGCGAAAAAGCATTTGCTTACAGAATGAAGAATGAAGCAATGAAACAAAAAGTAGGTCGGAAAAAAGGACAAAGTGGCCAACAAAAGAAAGGCAAGAAGACAATCGAATTAATTGGAGAAGAATTTGGTGACAGTCCAAAGCAGGTTCAGAGATATATCGCAGTAAGACCTCTTGGAATGGATACTTACGAAATGATCTCTGGACATCGAAGAATGCATGCCGCAAAACTGGCCGGATTAGAAAAAATACCAACGATCATTCGTGAATTGACCGATGATGAAGCTGTAATCTGCATGGTTGATGCGAACGTTCAACGTGAGGAGCTGTTACCCAGTGAAAAGGCTTTTGCTTTACAAATCAAACTTCTGGGGATAAAGTAGAAGATACAGAAGTTTACAAACCAAACTTCTAGAATCCCGAAAAACAAACCTCTAGAAGTTTACTTTTCAAACCCTAATAATAATAAATATAATAATACTTACAAGAATAATACAGAATCTAATCTTATCCCATCTATGGCTCAAGAATCAGAAGATGATACGATCAGATGTGATGAGATGGAACAATACTATATCTTGGCAGAGACAGTCAAACAAAATATCGATTATGATGTTCTTTTGCAGAGTTACCCAAACGAAGGACAGCTTGTACAGGGAATCTATGAGTTGATTGTTGAGACTGTGGCATACATTGGAAAAAAGTTAGTGGTTGCCAGTAATGAACTACCAGCAGAATTGGTTAAAAATCGACTCATGAAACTAAACTTCATGCATATCCAGTATGTGATTTCCAGCATGAAGAAAAATACAACCGAAATCAAGAACATTAAGAAATATTTACTCGCTGCATTGTATAATGCTCCGGCAACCATGCAGGGATATTACCAGGCAGAGGTAAATCATGCAATGCCGCAGTATGCAAAGAGAAATTGACGTAAGGGGTGGAAAAGCTATGATTATACTTAAAGGGTTAAAGAAATTACTGGTATTGCCAATTATATTGGTTTTAGTTTTTATTTGGCTGATTGTTAAGACTTTGGTATCACTATATGAGGTTGTACACGGAATAGTATACTTGTTTGTAATCATTTTTAGCATTCTTCTCATAATTGTTTATGGCGACTGGCTTCAGACAGGAATACTGGCTATAATCGGCTTCATAAGCTTCTTACTATTAACAGCAGGCGTTTGGGGAGAAGTAATGTTGGAATCGATAATAAAGCTGATTTGGAGCTTTTAATAGCATCTAATAGAAAATCTGCTTTTATAACTAAAATTATAGGGTTGGAATAAATATTAATTGAAAAGAAGTTTTATGTTTACTAATTTGAGGAGGTATGGACATGTTCACAACAAATTCAGGACGTTTTATTTCATACTATGGAAGAGAGCATACATTAGATATACAAAGACAGGATAGAAATAATTCCACCATTGGCACAATTGATCAGCTATTTAATGTTTTATTAAATGTTTGGTGTAAAGAAACAGCTTACCCAAGTTGTCAAAAAGATTATGATTATGATAATGACCCTACATATGGACAATGTGCAATAACTGCAACACTCGTTTATAATCTATTTGGCGGCACGATTCATAAATTAAAAGTTGATGGTGGAGGAACACATTACTTCAATAAAATCAATGACCACTATGAAGAATTTATTGGAAACCGTCAATACAAAAACCGGATGCTCAATTCCATTATCGATGCATTTTTCATTACACTGCTTCGCAATCATGGTGCAAATGTTATCGTTCCGTCACTGGCTGAAGATGACCAGAATGAAAACCTGATATTCATCTTGAAATATATACAGGAGCATTTCGCTACAGTTACTTTGAAAGAATTGTCCTCTTTCTTCAATTACAGCGAACGACAATTACAAAGGATTATCAAATCCAGCACCGGTATGAGTTTCAGCGAAAATATCCAGCAATTATGTATGAACCAGACTACCCGCCTGCTTACTAATCCAGATATTTCCATCGCGGTTATTTCCGAGGAATTAGGGTATTCAGATATCGGTAATTTCAGACAAGCGTTTAAGAAGTGTTTTGGGATGACCCCATTGGAATATCGCAATAAAACCAGATAGGACCAGATAGGGACGGAGTTTAACAATCCTGCCAAACAGTATGGCAGTGTCCTTTTACGGAAAACTGACCGTCTTTTTGCCGTGCGATTCCTACCGGCCATTCAGCGAAAAGACATTGACCAAATTCTATGCATTCCTTCAATTTCATCAGTTGTATACATATATAAGCTTCCCATATGAGAATATTACAGAAAATCACATTTATTACAAACAGGCTGCTTTTTTGTCCTCTTTTTATTCAGAGCACACTTTGATTCCAGAGGATTATATCGTCTATTACCGGAATCATTTTCTGCAACATACATTCTCGCTATGTAAAGACTTTACGACTTTGAAATCAACCATTCATCCAGATATCTATAAAATGATCAGGAGCAGAACACGGATTATGCCAATACACTTCGGTCTTATCTGATGAACGGAAGGAATGCTGTACGCACCGCGAATGAACTACATATTCATAAAAGTACCTTCTTTTACCGGCTTAATAAAATGGAAGAACTGTTTGATCTGGATATTACGCAGGAAGAAACGATGGTTGCGTATGAGTATTCTTTTATATTGATTGAATATCTGAGGAAAATTAAATTATAAAATATAAGGAGAGACCAACAACGCAGTCTCTCCCTTATTTTTAGCATGCTCTTCTCACATTCTCACTATTTCATTTGTCTACAATATCCACCAGCTCCGAAAATGTTTTTAAAGACTCATCGGCATTTATACTTTTTGCTGCCTCTCCAATTCCAGCTGCGTACATGCCACCCTTTTTTGCAGCTTCGATTCCTGCTTCCGCATCTTCCACAACCATACACGCTTTTGGCGGTAATCCCAAATACTCTGCCGCTTTTAAGAATACCTCCGGATCTGGTTTTGACTTTGTAATATTATTTCCGTCCGAAATTGCATCAAAAGCATCTTTCAATTCTACCTTTTCCAGAATAAATTTTGCATTCTTACTGGATGATCCAATCGCTAATTTATATCCTTTTTCTCGAAGTTTTGTCAATGTATCTCTTACTTCTTTTGTCACATCGTCTGGTGTCATTGACTCTAGTAACGTCCTGTAAATTTCGTTTTTCTTTTCAGCCAGTTTTTCCTTTTCACGTAAACTTAAGTCTGGTCCTTCGTAACGTTCCAGAATAATTTCCAGAGAGTCCATACGGCTTACACCTCTAAGCCGATGATTAATCGTCTCATCAAAATATACCCCAAGTTCGTCTGCCATAGTTTTCCATGCCTGATAATGAAATTTATCTGTAAATACAAGAACCCCATCCAGGTCAAAAATCAATCCTTTTATCTTCACTTCTTCCGCCTCCAAATCAGATATAATCCTTTCCGCATAACGCATCCACAGGGCTTACCCCACAAAATTCTGAACGCCCCATAATTTTTTCCATCGTTACCTGAATAAACTCCGGATTTCCACTGTAACTGTTAATATAAGTATCTATCATTGGTGCATCAAATAAATGAAACGGATATGCTGTTGAAATCATCATTGTCGGGATTTCTGATACAAACCATGGAGCATCATCTCCCAAGCCAAAACAAACATTCCAATTCAGTCTCAAAGTTGTATTATTCGATGCATTTTCCATATTACAAATGTAAACATACAAATCATAATCCTGTTTCATTTCTTCCACACTGCGGTACATCTCATGCATCAATTTTCCTTTTTCCGGTGTCATTCTTTCTGGCTCTATGAAATCTTCTACTGTAATTTCAGTACGCCGATCTCTTACCGTAACCTCAAACCCTTCTTTTTCAAACTGTGCTTTCCACTTCTGAACAAAAGGGCTATCCGGATTCGAGTCTTTTTGAATTACATTCAGATACACTCTCTTATATTTTTTCGGAGAAATCGGAAGAAGATTCTGATTATCCCGAACTAACGTAATTGCCTGATCTGCCACTTCTTTCGCCCATGTTTTATGTGTCTGGCACCCTACAATCTTTATTGCCTCTTCTCCCGGAACCAGTGTCTTAGTTCTCTTCTTCTCATGTAAATGTAAGGAAGCTTTTGTTGCAAGAATCCGAAGTACAGCTTCGTCCAAACGTTCCTCGCTGACTTTTCCTTCTTTTACTGCCGTCAGCAAATATCCATAATCTTCTTCCAGACTCTTATTAAACAAAATCATATCGCATCCTGCTGCAATTGCCTGTGGAATTGCCTCGCATCTTTTCATTGCTGCTGTAAATCCTACCATCGGCGTTGCATCTGTACTGATCAAACCATTAAATCCCAGCTTACCTCTCAGCAATCCCGTTAAAAGTTCCGGTGATAGAGATGCCGGACACAGCATCTCTTTTCTTGTTGCATTCGGATTGATTGCTTTTACATAAGCCGGCTGTGCAATATGACCTACCATCACAGTCTTTGCGCCTTTCTGAATCAAATTGCTATACACATAACCGAAAGTTTCATCCCATTTTTCTGTAGAAAATGAGTTTACACTGGTCAATATATGCTGGTCTCTTTCATCCACTCCATCACCTGGAAAGTGTTTGATTGCAACTGCTACGTCACACTCATCTGCTGCATCCAGATATCTTGATGCAAATGCCAACACTTTCTCTGGATCACTTCCAAATGTACGTACATTCGTAATTGGATTGTGGAAGTCATAATTAATGTCAACAATTGGTGCAAACGACCAGTTCAATCCAAGCGCAGCTCCTTCTTTGCATGCTGTAAGTCCCATACGATATCCATTTTCTGGATTATTTGTCGCTGCAACCGCCATCGGCTTACCAAATGATGTTCCTTCCAGCGCAAGACCATCTCCGCCTGCTTCTGTATTTGCTGCCAACAGAAGTGGTATATCCGAAAATTCCTGAAGCATCCTGTGCGTCTGCTGAATATTTTTCGTAGTATCCGCACGATACATTAATCCTCCCACACCAATATCCTGTGTCAAATGCTTCAATAATTCTGGATCATTTCCTAATCCCATAGGACAGAATACCTGCCCACATTTCTGCTCCAGGCTCATCTTCTTCCATGTATCCAGTACCCACTCCTGTGCTTCTTCATCCAAAAAGAACGGAGTTTCTTTCATATTTATTTTCGCCATATTCTATTCCTCTTTCATCTTAAAATATTTTCTCAAAAAATATGCCGGTCCACAGCTCCACGCATGACAATAACTATTCACAATCGTTCCTCCATACGGAGATTCATCAGCATTTTCTGGATTATATAACTCCCAGAATGTGTCCGCTCCCAGACGTACCATTCCGCCCCAATATATTTCCAGCTTTTGTAATGCCTTGTTCTTTTCTCCCACATGCAACAGAGCATCTATATAATTATGATACATATACGGAGTGACCATGCCTTCTGCATTATCCAGATTCTCTACCCGATCCATAAGCTGCTGTGCTGCTGAATCTTCCACTGCTTCTCCGAGTACCATCCAAACCTGTGATGCAACCGATACTTGCCTGTCTTTTCCACTGATATAACACTGTTTTTCTTTATCCCACAGCCGTACATTTGCCGCATTTCTACATTCGCAATACAACTCTGCTAATTTTTCTTCTTCCAGAACCTCTCCCAATACTTGAGTGATTCGAATTGCTGCTGACAGAGCATATAACAGAATTCCCTGCGCTGAAGCCTGCTTATTCAGATTTAAATTCCAGTCAACAAAGCACCATCCCAAAACATCTGAATCTCGAACCAGATATTCTTCATCCAGATGCTCTTTTGCAAGTTCAATCTGCCTTAATGCCGTTGGCCATAGCTCTTCTAGTGTCTCCCTGTCATTTGTCGCTTTATAATAATCCCAAAGAGTATTGATAAAAAATAAAGAGTAATCAAACATTTGTGTATCATCAACTTCCGGCTCAGGTTCTAAAAACAGACACGCGCCAACTTTTCCATCTTGCATAGGAAGAGCTGCAAATAAATACAGACATGCTTTCACCATATCATTTTTTTGATACGTCTCATAATTTGCCAACGCCTGCATTCTTAAATCTCCCATCCAAAGTCTTCGGTCCCTTTTCGGTCCATCTTCAAACACCGTCTGCATACAATTATGAAGTGTACGACATGCAATCTGATCGAGTCTGGCAAGCTGTTTACTCTGTGCCTGAAATTCACATAATTCTTCATCATCTACAGAAGAAACTGCTATGCAAAAAGCATTTTCAACAACCAAATTAAATTTGCTGCTAAGATCAAGTATTTCAATCATTACGTAACGAAATGCATATCTTCTCGGAAGTTTTATTTCTGATGGTATCGTATCAATATGAATCTGCTCTTCTTCAATCCAGGATGAACAAATCCATCCCCTGTAATTTTTCGCATTCTCAAAAAGCTCGACAGGATTTTCTGCGAAATGAATCCGCATCCATACCGGAGCGTCTGGATGACTTCCTGTATATCCCAATTTCAAGTGCAAATATCCCACCTGATGATTTCCAAAATCTAAATAAATTCTGCTTCCTTTATTCAATTGTTTGTCCGAATATGTTTCCGTTTTTTCGATTTTTATTTCACTGTCTTCTTTATATACTTCAACTGTCTGCGCTACCTCAACTTTTGTTTCTTTTAACGTAGGAAGGAGCCTTAATGCTTTATTTAAAAATTCTTGATTTTTCATGTCTGCTATCATTTCCTTATATTAGATTTGTTTAGAACAAAGAATGTGCTTTGGCATATTCTGGTGCCTGCAGCGGTCGCTTGCGACATCTACCTTGCACGCTGCAGTGCGCATCCTTAGCGGAGCGTTTATTATATATTAGGAAAGGACTTTCCTAATATATAATAAATGAAGCCCTAATGGTTGGTTCCAATAGGGCTTCAACGACTTTCTCAGTTTCTTCTTCCGAAGAAAATCTTCACCAATAATTTTTCATTATTCAGATAAATCAGAAAAACTACCAGTAATACCGCATTGATAATGGACTGCATGGACGCTGTCACCACATTGGATAAAACTGCGAATGTGGAATTCAGAAGAGACATACACACCGCTGCTAACAAAAATCCAACTTTCTCATTACTGTATCTGCTTATATAGGATCCAATAAACATTGGAAGAAATGCTGTAAACATGATTGCAATGGAACTGAAGTTCAATTGTCCACCATTAATTGTCGTATTTCTTGCCGCATTTAAAAAGCCGACTGTTCCCATCAACGCACCACAGATTGTGTAACAGATAAGTGTATTTGGAATTTCGCGAATTCCTGTATTAACAGCTACTTTTTGCCCATCTTTCAACGCCTTATAATCATACCCAAAACGTGTGTAATCAAAAATCACAATGCTTAGGATCAATACGACCACAATGATTGCAGCCGCATAGATCCATGTCCCTACGAACCCTGACATTGATGGATTCTGTACTTCTGCCATTACATACTTTCCATTTGTTATCGTATACATAATTCCTTCGTAGATCAATGTCACACCAAGCGATGTAATAATTGGAGGAATTCTAAGTAAAACATAAATTCCTCCGGATACCAACCCCAATACAGCTCCGGCTACGATCGTAACAAACAGCATCAACACTGCACTTCCTGCGTCTCCACCCAATACCGCATAGCTTAATTTTGCTCCGATAATGGATGCCAGAGCCGCCATAGACCCAAGGGAGAAATCGAATCTTCCACTGTTCAGATTGATTGACAAAGCAATCGTTGTGAGCATAACAATCGCTGTATAAACGACAAAATTATCGAAACTCTTCATATTTGTTATTATATTATTTCCATGTGCCATACAAATCATTTCAAGTATAAGAAATGTCAGCACTGGAATCACCATAGTTCCTGCTATTTTCTTAGGGGTACTCATGATTTACAGCCTCCACTTTTATTCCTATTTAGACTCAACCAATGTTTTTACATCATCAAAAGTCACATTTTCTCCAATGATATTATCCAACGTTTCTTTGTCATAAATTGGTGAATCACCATTGTCAGATACATAATATTTGTCAAAAGTCTCAACATCTGTTGCAACAAGATACTTCTGACTGATAGACGGTGCATTTCCATCCTCATCACGAATCACATTACCATCGATTGCATTCATAACAAGTGCAAAGACAGGTCCGATAGAAGAAGAATATTTTCCTGAAAGATATGTCAGTTTCCCTTCTTTCATTGCAGTTTCATTTGTTGCTGTAAAAGAATCGATATCTGAGAATGAAATTCCAGCTTCATTTAAAGACTGTGCGAAAAATGTAGTTGCCATACCAACAGAAATAAATGCATCCGGGGTTTTCTGAATTGCTGCATTTAACTCATCCGTTGTTGTATCCCCATATCCCTGAAGATATGCTACAACCTCAACATCTCCGGCAACTTTTGACAAATCTACTGTCTGATCCTGGAAAATCTGTCCTACAATTGCATCCATATCACTTGCTCCGCCATATGTACAACCCAAGCCTGCAAGAACTCCTGCAACTCGATAAACATGCATTGGATTTGGAACGAATGCCCCATAAAGTGCAACTTTAGAAACTCCCGCTTCTTTATAGTAAGCTCCCATATCTTTTCCGGCTTCGAATTCAGTCTCGTTACTTGGTCCTACTTGTCCTACAAAATGTTCATATGTTTTATATGTCTCATACTGCTGGTCATCAAGCACTCCTGATGCAACCGCATAATATACCCCATATTTTTCGCAAGTTTCTATCTGCTGTGCACGATCACTGCTTGAGAAAGAAATAATCGCCTGACATCCCTGTGATGCGAATTTCTCAATTGCTGCCTTTTCATCTTCTGCACTCTCAAGCGCATCGGTATAAGAAAATTCTACATCGTAATTATCTGCAATATAGTTCTCATAATAAGAACGAAATCCCTGCGCTTCTTCCCCACTTACGTCTGCAACCAGGACTCCTATCTTTGCGCTTTCTTTTTTCTCCGACTTATCAGAACCAGTCTCCTTTTTTGCCCCACATCCTGCAAGCATAGACACTGCCATAGTTCCAACAATTAACATACTTACAAGTTTTTTTGTTCTTTGCTTCATCTTCTTTTCCTCCTTGAATCCTATCTTCTTTATACCGACTACACATCTAAAACCCGTTTCTTTTTGTGTCGTCTTTCTCTAACGCGAATGCGTTAAATTCTTTGTTAAAAATTTTTATCTTGGTAACATTGCTGATCTATAATTCATACTTGTCACATATACAACGACCAGGAAAAATATCGCACTGATCAACTGTGTAATTCCATACGCCGCACTTCCATCAATCACGAGTTCCAGTATGTCGTTTAAAAGCATAAATGAAAATCCTCCGACCAATGCTGCATGAATTCTGGAGCGGGCTCCACCTGATATTGGCATTCCACCGAATACAATCGCTATAAAAATATTCATTCCAATGCTTGATGCAGTCGTTGTCGTAACGGATGGCGTATAAATTAACGTCAACAATGCGCCAAGTCCTACACCAATTCCAGCCATAACAAAGGCAATAATCGTATATTTGTTATATTCAATTCCTGTTAACGCTGCACATATTGGATTGCCTCCTATAAATTTTTGTCTTCTTCCTGCTTTTGTAAGATTAAATATAAAGAAACAAATCACATAAAATACAACCAGCATTATGATTTTAAATACCATATTGTCATATGGTTTCACCACCACACTTGGGATACTGATGCCACCAAGTGCTCCACCTTTCGTTGTAATGATCTGTGCTGCACTGGCTGATAATACAGACATCATTGCAACAGTAGTGACAAATGCCGGTATATGGAATATTGATGCTAATACAGAGTTAAACAGTGAACAGGCAATTCCCACTACAAAAATCACCAAAATCATCAAAACAAACTTTTCTGTTTTGTTATATGTAACAACTCCCATCGTTGCCGCAAATAATGTTGCTGCACCAAGACTAATATCAAACGTTCCAAGTGTATAGATGAAAATTGCCCCGGTCGCTACTACTGCTAATACAACACCTTCATTAAAAACAATCTTCAGATACATATCCAATCGATATCCTTTCATTGTTACCACAGCCACAAATACAACAAACAAGACTGCTAAAGCTACAAAAGGAAGAACAGTGATAATAATCTGTGAGATTTTATGTTTATTTATCTCGTTTTTCTTTTCTTTTTCTGTACTCACAATGAACCTCCTTATATCATATATCCAATTACATCTGCATCTGTCAGATTTTCACTACGCATAAATTCATGGGAAATCTGTCCATCTTTCATAATTAAAATTCGATCACTCATTCCTAATAATTCCGGCAACTCCTCGCTGATCAATAAAATTGCCCGACCTTCTTTCTTTAGTTGTATCATGAGCTGATACATTGCCTGTTTTACCCCTATGTCTACCCCTCTTGTAGGACAATCCAGGATCAGAATCTCACTTCCACAGCCAATCCATTTTCCAAATACAACCTTTTGCTTATTTCCTCCTGACAACTGTCCAGTCAGCTGATTTTCATCTGAACATTTAATAGAAAGATCTTGTATTTGCTTTCTTACATATTTTTTCTCATTCGCATTTGTAATAAGATGTCCTCCTACTGCAAATTGTTCCATTCCGGCAATCGCTATATTATCTTTGATGCTTGCTGACAAACAAAGAGATTCTACATCTCTGTCTTTTGATACATATCCAATTTTTTTCTCAATCGCCATATGCGGTGTTGTAATCACTTCTCCCTCTCCTGTCAGTACATTGCCTGATTCCAATGCAAGTGCTCCAAACATTGCTTTTCCTAATGCATGCATTCCACAAGATGACAATCCTCCAACACCAACAATTTCACCCTTTTTCAAAGTAACACTGACATCCTTAAGCTGTTCTCCACAACAGAGGTTCTTCGCTTCAAGCGCGGTTTCCTGCTGACTGCTTTCTATAAAATCGCTTCGATAATAATCGCCTTCCAATTCACGTCCGATCATACTTGTTCGAATAGCATCAGCATCAAAGTCCTCTTTCTTAAAAGTGCGAATCAGGTTCCCATCACGCAAAACAGTAAGTGTATCACATACTTCCATAATTTCTTCAAGATCATGCGAGATGAAAATCACTGCTTTTCCATCGTCGCGAAGCTTTTTGATTAGTTTGTACATAAGAAGCCGTCCATCCTGTGAAAGTGCTGTACTTGTCTCATCAATAACCAGAATTTCTGGATTTTTCATAATTACCTTTGCAATCTCAACTAACTTTCTCGTCTGAAAGTCCAATGATACCATTGGCATATCACCTGTCACATAATCTACACCAATTGCTTTCATTGCTTCTGTTGCTTTCGCATTCATTTGCCTTTTATTAATCAAACCCAATCGGTTCTTAAACTGTCCAAGCTCTGCCAGAAAAATGTTTTCTGCTACTGTTACTCCACCAATTGTACCGCTTTCCTGAACCACCATTCCGATTCCATGTTGCAAGGCATCAATCATACTGGTTGGCTCCCAGGATTTTCCTTTGAAAAACATTTCTCCAACTGTTGCTTTTTGCATACCTGCTGCGATTGAAGATATGGTTGATTTTCCTGATCCGTTTTCGCCAATCAATCCCCTGATTTCTCCCGGATATACCTCCAGATTAACATTCTTAAGCGCAATCACACTTCCAAAATTCTTGGAAATATTTTTCATCTCAAGAATTGCTCCACTCATGTTTTTCCCTCCGTTCACTTGAAAACTGTTTATGTCTCAATTATATTCTGATTATTTTATTTTCAAATTCACAATTCATCCCAGTTTTATTGACTTATTTGATTCTATTTATTAAAATAAGTCGTATAAATTGCATTATTTTAATATTTTAGATGAGAAATTTTTAAAGTGGAGGATTTTTTCTAAATGGATGTTACTGAATTAAGACATTGTATTTATCAATTGAATAGTGAAGAATTATTTTACAAAGAACAGTATGAAGCAAGACAGTCAGGACAAATTCATGCTTATATTGCCAGACAAAATATTAAAGAAATTACGAAACGACATCTATTAATTCCTGAAGTTCCAGAAACAATCCCTCCAGAATTTCTAGACTCTTTCTTTTTTGATGTAACTGATAAAGATAGTATTGTGGTTCAAAAGCATAATCGTTATAGTCCCGCCATTGTCCATTCACATACTTTTTTTGAACTTGTATATATATATGATGGGACATGTAAGCAAACAATTTCCGAACAAACAATTTCTATGAAAACAGGAGATTTCTGTGTAGTTCCCCCTGGTGTGGATCACTCTATCTCCGTATTTGATGACAGTATTGTTATTAATATCATGCTGCGTAGAAGTACGCTTCACAGTATGTTTTATAATTTTCTGAACATACCAAATAAATTGTCGTCTTTCTTTCTAAATAATATTTATGCAAAACGTGCAAATGACTACATCCTCTTTCATTCAGGTATAGACCCTACACTTCGTGAGTCTTTTATCTGGATGCTCTGGGAAAACATGAACAAACAAGAATATTTTTATCACTGCATTACGAATACTCTTTTGTTAGTCTTTTATCTATTGGTGAGAAATTATTCAGAATCTGTACAAATGCCACTTTTTAATGATCGTATGGATGTACAGCGATATGCTATTATTCAATATATTCAAGATAATTATCGTGATGTAACTTTATCCACAGTAGCTAAACGCTTTCATTATTCTAACGAATATACCTCCCGCCTGATTAAAGATCTTATGGGGATGACTTACACAGAAATTGTACGAACCGTTCGAATCGAACGCTCACAAGACTTTTTGACAAATACAACCATGACGGTCGCTAATATTGCCGAAGCAATTGGATACGATACCCCTGAACATTATATTCGTCAATTCAAAAAACACACCGGTATCACGCCTTCTGCATTTCGAAAGCAAGCCGCAAAGAACCGACGTTTTTAAATACGAAAAAGAGGAACTGCCACTCACACTCGCGAGTATTAGTTCCTCTTTCATTTATTTTACTCTATTTTATTCTCAGTTAAGTCATCAAAATCAGAAATCTTCATTCTTGTTTTTCTGCTTTGATTTCATCAATAACCCGTTGGATTGCCGACACCTCTTCCTCCAGTTCATCTGCAATCACTTCAACGCTCTTTCCTTTGGCAAGTTTCTTTTTAACTAATTTTTTTACTAATCCTTTTTCACCGAATTCTCGTCCAGCCTCTACACCTCGCTGTTCTAATTCCTGTAATGCTTTACGCATTTGCATCTGTTCTCCCTCGCTTTCTAGTTTTAATGCCTGATCAATAATCTTCTGTGATTTTGTGATTGAACCAATCACCAGTGCCAGTTCGGTATCCAGTGGTTTATCCTTATATACTTCATTGATTTTATCATAATCTCGATTATAAATACATCGTATAACATCAAACACAGTATTGATATCCCGGTTCTGAAATGAAAGATTTTCACTTTTCTTTACCTGTACCAGATCATAAAGTCTACTCCATATGCTGTTTTCTTTACAACATCAAATACTTTCTGGATTGTCTCCGCATGACTATTAATCTTCAATACAGAGGAAAGGTCTGTGTTTGCCTCTTGCAATTCTTCCGGCTTTAATATCTGTTTCCCATCAAACAGCACCGCATTAAATAAATCAGCAAATCGCTCATTATTCCGCCAGAATGCTTTTAATATCGTATCCGGTTTTACTTTATTTTGTTGTTTCGTCTTTAGTTCCTCCCTTTCTTTCGCAGGAGGATCTTTTCTATTTCTAAATGTTTTCAGTCCTCTTCTGCTTTTTTACATTTGTCTTTTGGTATCAAAGCATAGATTTCTGAAATGTACTTAGAATATAGATAGTGTATTACACCTTGTCGCCATCTCCAAAATTCAAATATGACGGATTATCTTCCAACTTGATTGGCAATGTTTCTGCCAGCTTTCCGGACGGATTTACATTTCCATACAAAATATTTGCCTCTGCCTGTCCGACAGCCTGCCCGCCAAGGTAAGCCTCTACCAGGCCTTTGACATCTTTTAACCACGGCATCTCCACCGCTGCACCATTATGAAGTACAACGATTGTATTTAGCTGTGCTTTTACGATTTCTGCAATCAGTTTATTCTGACACTCCGGCAAATGCATATGTTTGCGGTCATATCCTTCTGACTCGAAGGATTCTGGAAGTCCTGCAAAAACAACTGCTTTATCTACCTGTTTTGCTGCCTCGATTGCTTCTGCTGCTAGCTTCTCATCATATACATCTGTCTCTGATGAAAATCCTTCCGCATAAATAACATTTTCTTTTTCTGTCAGTGCATCCCAGACGCTTGTTACTTTGAAAGAATTTACATGAGAGCTTCCGCCACCCTGATAACGTGGATTCTTCACAAATCCGCCGATAAATGCAACCTTTTCATTTTTCTCAAGCGGTAATACTTTTTCTTCATTTTTAAGAAGTACAATGGATTCTTCTGCTACGTGCTGTGCAAATTCATGATCTTCTTCTTAAATTAGAATAAAGTCCATTTTTGCAACATTTTCCAGAAAAAATTTTTTCGGAATATTTCGGTTACAAAAGTTAAAATACATCGGCTGAATTCCTGCTAAACATAACTTAAGAACTATTATGCCTTCATTATTCTCCATCCCATCCATTCATATTTCCAATATATCCACCATTGGAATCGTAAATATCACCATTGCCATTAAATTGTATAGCCTCACAAAGCGTGGTTACGCATACCATATGCCGATGGAGATAATCCTGCTGTAGAAATTTCTGCATTGACAAAAGAAGAACAAAGAGAATTACTAGAAGCAATGAATTATGCCCAATCCACACCATCTGTTTCACAGGCGCAACGAATCAAAAAACTAAGCAAAGCCGGAGAATTAACAAAAAAACATATGGAAGATATCTTAAGTGAAATAAAAAAGGGAGAAGTCACAAGAGTTGAGTTTAATAATGCACAACTTCACAAGTTCTTCCCATACAATTACTCACCAGCAATGATGAAACGAGAAATATTAGCGATTTTGAAAATCTATAAAGAACAGTATTCAGAAAAATAGGAGGTATGCATTATGTGTAAAGTTATTTCAATCGTCAACCAGAAAGGGGGCTGTTCCAAGACCACAAGTGCTGTAAATATTGGGATTGGACTAGCAAATGCAGGAAAAAAAGTTGTTTTAATCGATGCGGATGCACAGGGGAGCTTAACTGCAAGCCTTGGATTCCAAAAGCCTGATGAACTGAAAGTAACCCTTGCAACTATTATGGCAAAAACCATCAATGAAGAAGAAATTGATTTATCAAAAGTAATTTTACACCACGAAGAAGGTGTGGATTTGGTTCCAGGAAATATAGAATTATCTGGACTAGAGGTACAACTATCCAATGTATTGAGCAGAGAACTGATTTTGAAAGAGTTTGTAGACTCACTTAGAGATTCCTACGACTATATCTTAATCGACTGTGCACCATCCCTTGGAATGATGACAATTAACGCTCTAGTAGCTGCTGATGAAGTGATTATCCCTGTACAAGCCGCTTATCTGCCTGTCAAAGGACTACAACAGCTGATGAAGACAATCAATATGGTGAAGAGACGTTTAAATAAAAAGCTTCAAATCGATGGAATCCTCTTAGCTATGGTGGATTACAGAACTACGTTTGCAAGAAACATTTCAGCTGAACTATTCGCAGCTTATGGAGAATCTGTAGGGATCTTTGAGAATTATATTCCATCCTCTATCAAAGCTGTTGAAGCAAGCTCTGCAGGAATCAGCATTTACACAAACATGATCCAAAAGGAAAAGTCGCTCAGGCATATGCAAAGGTAACACAAGAGGTATTAAACCATGAGAACTAGAAACGGTGAAAAATTCAAACTGGAATCTGTTGAAGAGTTACTCGGAATTCAAAATGAAGAGTCGGCAATGGATATTGAAATTGAAAAGATCTGCCCGTTCCGTAAACATCCTTTCAAAGTAATTGACGATGAGAAAATGCAGGAACTTGTGGAAAGTATTAAAACAAATGGAGTCCTCACTCCTGTCCTTGTAAGACCTCTTGGAATGGATACTTACGAAATGATCTCTGGACATCGAAGAATGCATGCCGCAAAACTGGCTGGATTAGAAAAAATACCAACGATCATTCGTGAAATGACCGATGATGAAGCCGTAATCTGCATGGTTGATGCGAACGTCCAACGTGAAGAACTGTTACCTAGTGAAAAGGCTTTTGCTTATAAAATGAAACTTGAGGCAATGAAAAGACGTGCTGGCAGACCATCTCAAAATAATGTGTCCCAAAATGGGACAGATTTCAGATCAGATGAATTATTGGCAAAACAGATAGGTAGTAGCAGAAATCAAATTCAAAGATATATCCGGTTGACAGAACTTATCCCAGATTTACTCGAATTAGTAGATAAGAAGAAACTGCAATTCACCGTAGCTGTAGAAATCTCTTACATAGACGAAAAGATTCAGCAATGGCTTTACGAATATATTCGAGACAATGGATTCATCAAACTAAAGCAGATTTCTGCACTAAGAGAACATTTAAAAACCGAAAAAATAAATCAGCAACAAATGATTACTCTTCTAAACGAAAATATGCCTGGAAGAAAATCTGTAAGAAAAGTAACTCTATCAGAAGACAGATTATCGAAATATTTTCCACCATTCTATTCACAGGATGATATGGAAAAGGTTTTAATCCAGCTACTTGAAATTTGGAAACAAAATCAAACACAAAATGATGAATGATACAAAGAAACAGATGCTAAGAAGTTTGATTTGTAAACTTCTTAGCAATAGAAGCACAAAACCAAAAGGGGGAATTCCATGGAACAGAAAGCAACATTCCGGTATTTCTATGGCGAAGAAGCTGATATGCATAGTTTTTACCGGATACCAAAATTATTATTTACAGACTAAACAGCTAATCACAACACGAATCGCAGTACTAAAGGAGGGCTGAAACACCCCTACATACAAAATGGAAGATTCTCCTAATTTTGTATGTAAGGGTGTGCTCACCGAGCGCACCACTGCAATAAAGCCCTCGTCATATTTTGTCAATCACGAGTGATAGACTTTGATTTGAAATTTTCACATTAGGAATTTTTGTTTAACCGCCACAGCGCAGCTGCTAGATAAAAATCATAGGTGGCCGGCATAAGGGTGAAATCGGTGTTTGTTATCTGCTTTATCTTATTAAGCCTGTACGTCACAGTATTTCTATGCAAAAACAAGGTGGCTGCAGTGGTGCTCAACTGGGAGTCGCAGTCGATTAGGTACACTGCAAGGGTTTCCATCAGGTTGTCACTGTCGTCCTTTAAGGCTTCTATTATGGATTTGATTTGATCGTTTCGATTGCCTCTATTTATAGCTAGATTTGTGATTTCCTGCGAAAATATAACATCATACATGTCGCGAAATTTTCGGTGGATGAAAATTTTGCTCATTGCTGCTGAATTTGCACAAAAGTCTGAGTATATTTTCCTCATTGAAGTTAGATTTTTGCTAGACTCCAAGAAAAACAAGGCTCCCTCATACTCGTTTATGCATTTCTCTATTTCCGTAGCTATAATGCCATCATCCTTTTGGGAAACCATTATAGAACTTAGAATTACAAGTCTGTCGTCAATAATATCCTTAACGTAGAATCTTTCACTTTCCTTCAATATGCCTTCAATCTGCCGAAGAATGTCTGTTAAATTGTCTTTTTCCGATTCTACTACAAGAATAGTTGAAAGCTTAGAAAAAGGCACACCACTAGCTTCAAGGAATTTTTCTCCTATTACGCGCGATGATTTCAAGATCAAAGTAATAACAGTATTATAATTCTGCATATCGAGGGTGTAGCCCCATAAGGTTGAGAAGAAATTTGTGCATGCACAAATTTCATCTAGCTTGTGTTCACTAATGCTGTTTTCGTTGCTTGAAGCATATAATGTAAGCCAGGTATTTCCTGCGTGGGGGAACTCTTTTCTATACAAATAAAATGACTTATCCTGCAACATTATGCTTTTACAGAAAAGGTCCGTTGAGCCATCAGCGAAGGCATTAAAAAAGAATTCTGGACCAAATTGTCCAAAGGACGGCTTATATATAGATGTGAAATATAAACCGTTTTTGTTATAAAGCACAAGGTTACAGTTATAAGTTTCAGCTATTACATTTAGCAGGGTTTCCATGCTTCTTTTATTGTAAGGAATCTGCTTCAATCTATTCTCCACAGTGTCTGAAAAGGAATCCGTAGATGCCTGATCGTAGAAAACAGCCCCCATTACATCTTTAATTACATCACTATAACTAACACTATATTCTGCTTCGTCTTCAATAAGAATTAAAGGTATGTTCATAACGTCTGCAGTCTGCAACAACTCGTCAGACACCTGAGGGATGACGTCACCCACGTAAAACAGCACTAATGCAACGCCTCCAGCATCATATAAGTTTCTCATTTCCTCGCATTGTCTAGTAGGATCATCTTTAATTGAATAAAATGACGTGACTAACAACTCATTGGGATTGAATACACTAATTGCCTCTACAGACTTTGCAGGTATTTCTATTACAGATACTGATGATACTATTCTACCCAGTCCATTCTTGCCTGCAATCACTCTCGCAGAATGAAAAGAGGGTAGTCTTAAACAATCTTGAACAGTAACACTCATGGCTCCTCCTAGTATAATTTTTTCCTTTATGATATCAAAACTCACAGTCATAAACAAGGCTTTTGTGCAAAAGCACAATATGATTGATAAATAATTCTGTCATCTGCATAATTATCATTTATAATAATGTGTGCTATCATAGAGAAGATTCAAAAGGAGGTACCCATTATGAGTACAAATGAAAATAAAGGTAAGAAAACAGAAGTCACAGCTCTGCAGGCGATTTCTGCTGAAGACAGAAAAGACTGGATTTCGTTAGCCTTCGTTCAGGCCGGCATATGTGTATGCGTTCCTGCATTCCTATTGGGAGCGTTATTAGCGGAAGCAATGCCTATATGGCCAGCAATTATTTCAGGGTCACTAGGCTACTTAATTGTAGTAATAGGTATGGTTGCAACGGGAATGATAGGCTGTGACCTTGGACTAGCATCCTGCACATGCTGTCAGGCCGGCTTTGGAAAAAGCGGAGCTAGATTTATCGTAAGTACAATCTTTGCTGTTAACATGATTGGCTGGTTTGGAATCCAGAATGGAGTATGTGGAGAAGCCTTCAGTAACGCAATGCTAGCTATGACCGGATGGGATATTCCAGTTGTAGTTTCAAACACAATTTGGGGAATCATAATGCTTCTGACTGCAGTATATGGAGTGCATGCGCTAGAAAAACTAGACAAGATTTCTATTCCATTACTAATGATCATTATGTGCTACGGAACATTCCTAGCATTTAAGGTTTACGGAACAGGAAACCTTAACGATGAAGGAACTGTACAATCTATGAGCTTCATGTCAGGTGTAGCACTATCATTTAACTTCACTGCTGTAGGTACAATCACTGGTCCTGACTATACTAGATTCCAGAAAAGCAGAAAAGACACTGTTAAATCTGTATTCTACGGTGTATTCCCAATGGGTGTAATAACTCTGATTATGGGAATCGTTCTTACAAAGCTATCAGGACAGTATGATATCAGTATGGTTCTAATTGAAGTAGGACTTCCACTCCTGGGCATCATTGCACTTGTTATTTCAACATGGACAACTAACTCAACAAATGCTTACAGCGCAGGTCTTAACATTGTTATGGCACTTAAGCTTAAAGATAACCGAAGAAGAGAAGCTACTTTAATTTCAGGAATTGTTGGTATTGTATTATGCGACCTAGGTATCTTGGGACACGTTGAGGGAGTGTTAAGCTTACTATCATACGTTGTTTGTCCTGTTGGCGGAGTAATTCTTGCTGACTACTGGGTTGTAGGAAAAGGTAAAGCTAAGAACTTTAGACCACAGGACGGTGTAAACTGGGCTGGTGTAATTGCTTGGGCATTAGGTGCAATTATTTCTTATACACTAGTTAAAATTGAATTCGTTGGTATCATTATAGGTTTTGTTATCTATCTTATTGCAGAGCGCTTTATTCCATCTGCATCAAGAGATAACGCCGAAAATATAGCATAAATTATCACAAAAAAAGAGGAGACAGAAAAATGAGAGAATTAAACAAACAGGACATGATCGATCTATTGTACGGATGTGCAGTGCTTGGTACCGGTGGTGGCGGTCCACTTGCTGACGGTTTGGCTCTTTTAGAAGAACATTTCGAAAAGGGAAAAACTCTAAAATTAATCACTTTAGATGAACTTCCAGATGACGAGTATGTTGTTACTCCTTATGGTTGCGGTGCTCCATCAGCTAAACCTGATCCTAGATTAGCTCATCTGAAGCATAGCGAAACAGCTCCCGCAGTTTTAGCTGTACAGGCTCTAGAGGAATCTTTAGGTAAGAAAATGTATGCAATTGGCTCAACTGAATTAGGTGGAGAAAATACAGCTGAGGCTCTTCACGTTGCACTGTTAATGGATTTACCTCTTATTGACGCTGACCCAGCCGGACGTTCAGTTCCTGAACTGCAGCATTCTACATACTATGTAAAGAACGTTCCTATTTTCCCTATGGGCGTAGCTACAAAATTTGGTGAAAAAATTGTAATTCAGAATGTAGCGGATGACCTAAGAGCTGAAGATATCGTTAGAGCTATTGCTGTTGTAAGTGACAACCTTGTAGGTGTAGCTGATCACGCAAACGTTGGTAAGGTTATCAAGAATTCTCTAATTCCTGGTGCAATTACTTACGCTCAGGAAATCGGTAGAGTTCTTAGAGAAACAAAGGAAGCTGGCGGAGATGTTGCTTCTGCTATCTGTGATGATAAAGAAGGTAAAGTATTATTCAGAGGCCACATTTCAGATTACACTTGTGAAACAAGAGATGGCTTCAACTTTGGTGAAATTCATCTAAAGGGCGAAGGAGATTATACGGACGAAGCATATCGCATCTGGTTAAAGAACGAAAACATCATCTCATACCGCAATGGCGAAGTTGATGTAATTGCTCCAGACCTAATCTGCATGATTAACGGAGAAGGAAATCCAATGACTACACCTAATTTTGAAGTTGGTGATAAGATGACAGTAATTGCACTTCCATCCCCTGAAATCTGGACTACTCCAGAAGGTTTGGAATGCTTCGGACCTAAGCACTTTGGATTTGATGTTGAATACAAACCATTTGAAAAATAATTGAAGATGTACAAGGGCCGGTTGTATAATAATATATGATCGGCTTTTGTTTTAGAAATTATTGCGAGGAACTATCGCGAAGAAGTAAGGGAGTGATATCATCAATCCGTAAATATGACGATGAATCAAAGAATTTTACAGTTCCCATTATCGTATGGTATTGACCGATTAATGGATTCTTCTGTGACCTTACGAAATATGTTACTTGTATCTTCCGGTCACAAGTTAAGATATTCAATTTCATATCCAACTCATTTTGCTTTTCCTCCGATAGAATCTTTCTAGGTTCATAAAGAATCTCTTGTTGTCGAACGGTTTCATCCAGTCTCCGAAGTGCTGCAAAAGGTGCAAACTGTTTTGCCCTGCGTCCTATATCCATCGGATGCCTTCTGGAAACCGGTCTTGGTAAATATAAATACGGTTGATATACACTTGCCAGCACTTCTGATTGTTCAAATGTAATTGATATAATATAAAAAATCAAATCGGGAGTTGTCTCACACGTTGTATATGAAAATATCATGAAAAACAAGAAGGCAAGAGGCATAGATATACAGATAAGGGAAGGAGCCAAATCACACTAATTTGACTCCTTTATATTTAAAAAACTCACTAACGTTAATCGATTATAGTACACTTTCACAAAATAGGTTACAGATATCGCTTACTTTGCATTTTCACTTTTTATTAGAAAAGAATAGTTATAAACAAGAAAATATCTTGTACTTACGATAGGAAATAAAAAATATCAAAAAAATAATGATTAATGGTAAGCTTGTGATAGAATGAAAAAAAGAGAAAAACATAAAGGATGTAGTTGGGGAGAATATTGGTTATGATTAGAAAGTTGCTGAACGGAGATATTGATAGAGTTGCTGACATATGGTTAAAGACAAATCTGAAAGCACATTATTTTATTTCCAATCAATACTGGAAAAGTAATTATGAACTAGTAAAAGAAATGATGTTACAATCCGAAATCTATGTGTTTGAAGCGGATAAAAAGATACAAGGATTTGTAGGACTAAATGATGAATATATCGAAGGTATTTTTGTCTCTGATGAAATGCAGTCATGTGGCATAGGTAAACTTTTATTGGATTATATTAAGGATAAAAAAGTTAGCTTACGATTAAATGTATACCAGAAGAATGCCAGAGCAATTTCTTTTTACCAAAGAGAAGGGTTCATTATTCAATGTGAAGATTTGGATGAAGCTACTGGTGAAAAAGAGTACACCATGCTATGGAAACAAAAATAGAAATCGGGATTTGTGAGGAAAAGGTGAATGAAAAAGCGAATGAAGCAAAAAAGTAAAAATGCGATTTCAATCATAGGTGGTGCAGATGGTCCTACAAGCATTTTTATAGCAGGACATTCAAAAAAGCAACCATTAAAGATTAGAATCAAAAATAGCATATATAGATATAAGAGAAAAAAAGTAGAGAAGACAATAGTTGCAAATCCTCATTCTCTTTCTGAAACAGTGCAGTATGCAAAAGATAAATACGAATTGACCGAAACTGCTCCCGCTGATAGAGAATATATTGAACAAATAAAATGTCTAAAAGAGAGTTTGATTTTGCAGTATGAACCAGAACTTTTGGGTGAAATGAAGGATATTCCGGTACCGGATTTTTCTAATGAAGCATCCGTCAAAGAGTATTTGGGTAAAATAAAGACTCGAAGTGAAATGATTGCTGAAATGCCCGATAGTATAATTCCTATGGATTTTCATTTGTATAAAATAAGAAGCGATGATGATTTTCTTGAAATGGAGATAGATTATACTTGGAATATATTTGGAATGTCTTATTCAGGAAATAATGCGGTAATGAAAAAATTTAAGAAAATATCCAGAGATTTATACAGTTATTATGGTGTTACTGAGGAAGATATTAAAAACAAGACAAAAAGATATTCGTCACTGGTAACGAATTTGAGTTCATAAATTATAAATTTAAGGAGTTAGTTATGGCTTTTGATTTTAAGAAAGAATATAAAGAGTTTTATATGCCTAAAAATAAACCAGAGATCGTGACTGTCCCTAAAGCAAATTATATTGCGGTCAGAGGAAAGGGTAATCCAAACGAAGAAGGTGGAGCATATCAGCAGGCAATTAGTGTATTATATGCGGTTGCATATACTTTGAGAATGAGTTACAAGACAGATTATAAAATTGCAGGATTTTTTGAATATGTAGTTCCACCACTTGAAGGATTCTGGTGGCAGGAAAATATACATGGTGTAAATTATGCAGATAAAGATTCATTTAATTGGATTTCAGTTATCCGCCTGCCTGATTTTGTGAATCAAAAAGATTTTGAATGGGCTGTTGAAACAGCAGCTAAAAAGAAAAAAATAGACTGTTCATCGGCAGAGTTTTTGACCATTGATGAGGGATTGTGTGTTCAAATAATGCACTTGGGGGCATTTGATGATGAACCTGCAACTGTTGCACTTATGGATGCTTATTTGGAGCAGAATGGATATGTTAATGATATGAATATGGAAAGATTACATCATGAAATATATCTGTCTGATGCAAGAAAGGTTGCCCCAGAAAAATGGAAAACGGTCATTAGGCATCCTATAAAGAAATTGTAAACTTTCAGTTTGTAGAATTCAAAAATTTAACATGAGAGCAGAGCATATAGGGAAATATCCTGTGTGCTCTATTTTTTACCCATTTTCGGAAAAAAGTGATTAAAAAATTATTGACATTTTGTTACTGAGCAGACAGGCTTGCTCAGTTTTATACGAACTAAATAAAATGTATGGAATTTTGGAAAGTTATATAATGAGAAGAGTTGTGGTATGTACATGCATCTACTAAAAGTTATAATAATTTATTCACTTCATTGATTTTGAATAAAGTACTGGATTCGCAGACTTTAACTTTATGTTTAAAAGGAATTGGTGATGCAACTACATATTGTCCAGATGATAATTACTTTTATATGCGAGCGGACTTTGTACATTACATGATATACTTGTCATCATGGAAAGTCCACGCATTAAGGTAGAAAAAAACTTTTCATGCACCTGAACAGTAGAGAGATCCAAAGAAAATCCATTGTCTGCAATTATCTTTTTTCGTTCCAGTATTTTTTTAGAAGAATATCCCGTTCTGATAACCGAAAAAGTCTGATGAACTCGGAGTATCTATTTACAAAATTAACTGGAAAAAACAAAGGAGAGCCATTAGATGCGGATTCTGTGTATAGCATGTTGAAAAGGCTATCCAAAAAAACGGATATCAATTCCCATCCGCATCAGCTCCGACACTATTTTGCGGAGGAAAGAAGAAAAGAAGGATGGGATTTGAATGACATTCGTTTTGTCCTGGGGCATAAGAAAGTTGAAACTACCATTAAATACTTGGGTGAAAATAATGAACGATTGATAGAAGCGACAGATCAATACTACTCAAATAATGAAGATTTATACCAAATTGCAGATTTTCTGTAAAAGGAAGGAGGGATTACCTTGGCAGTATTAAAAATTGTTCCGAAGTTATATCAGGAAAAAATACCTGAGAAATTAAAGGAAGAAAGCCAGATTTTTATAATTGGATGAGCGAACAATTTAAAAAGTATAGCGAAGAAAATAAGAAACAGGCTGAAAGGGATAAAGAAGAGGAAGAAAAAAACATGATGATGAAGTAAAAGATGCTAATCAGGCAAATTCAGATACAGGTAATGAAATTAAGGATATAGCGGACAGACCATCAGCGGCTTATGCGGCATTACTCCAGGAGGGGTTTACTGATGGAAAAGTAAAGGCATCGAAGGGGGCATCAATTGTATCAGGACTGTTCTCGGATTTTTCAGGTACAGTCAGTCAGACGGCGGTTGACCTGCGAGATGACCTCTATACACTGGACTACATTATGAATATGTTTAGCTATGATACGTTTGAAAAAGAGGGAAAATATCATCTGTGCGGTGGTGGAGTGAATCTTTCAAATTATGAAAGTAATTATAATACACAGTCAGAAGCCTGGAATAATGAGGCAGTAACTTTTTCGGAGAATAAGACATTAACCAATAAGATGATCAATAGTTCCAATAACTATTCTTATGGAAATGAAGTGGAGTATATCATTTATGGAAATTCCAATGAAAAAAATAAAAAATCAGCGTATGGAACTATTTTTGCTATCCGGTATGCCTTGAATCTGCCGCCGGAATTTCAGGAAAATTGGAATGATGGTACATTAAGTGGTATGGCGATTGCAATAGAGAGTGCTTCCAGTGGTATTATTCCTGCTCCGTTATTTAAGTTAGTTGTAGTTTTAGGATTAACGGCAGCAGAGACTGCAAGTGATATGCAATACTTAAAAAATGGAATGCCGGTGGAATTAGTAAAAAATAAAGATCAGTTGACATGGACTTATGCAGGATATAGCGAAAAAGCAGTTTCTGGAAAAGGGTTCTTTTACAGTGATTATCTGAAACTGATTTTATTTACAAAATTAACAGGCAATAATGAATACGCGGTATATGCCAGAATTGCTGATGTTATACAGGCAAATATGGGACAAAAGATCAGTAATAATTCCGGTTTTGTTATGAAAAAAGCGAATGTCTATTATTCAGCAGAAGCAAATTTAAAGGTAGAGCCATTAATGTTAAATCTGCCGCTTACATCGGATTATTCAGGAAGTGTATCAGATGGAATTATCGGACAGATAAAATATAAGGCATACAAAGGCTATTAAAAGAGGAGAAAGTGAAAATGAGGAAGAAAATTTTAGTTAGTTTATTAATTGCAGTAAGTGTGACCTGCTTTTCAGGATGCGGCAGTAGTTCTGACCAGGGAAGTAATACAAAAGAAGAAGTTGTAACAAAGAAGAAGTTGTAACAAAGAAGGATGCAGATGAAAAAAATGAGGATGATGTGACATTTGATTATTATGAGCTAGATGACGGAACACTTGAAATTGAAGGATATGACAATGAAGATAAGGCTAAAATTGTAGAAATTCCTGATACAATTGACGAAAAAAAGGTAAGTGTATTGAATAGATATTTATTTTCTAATGAAGTTGTTGAAGAGATTATACTGCCGGAAAGTTTAAAAATAATAGAAGATCAAGCTTTTTATGGTGCAACTGCATTGAGAAAATTAGAGATTAATGGAATAGAAACGATGGGAGATTATTGTATTTATGAATGCCCTAAAATAAAAGAAGTTCGTCTGCCGGAGGGTTTAAAAGAATTGGGAGAACGTTCGATAGAAAATTGTGAAAGCCTTACCGACATTTATTTGCCAAGTACACTTGAAACTATAGATGAATACAATTTTGATTTATGTGCGGATGGGTTAAAAATTCATGTCCCAGCAGGATCTAATACAGAGACACTCGTCAGAAAAGTGATAGAAAATCTGGAATATAACGTTGAAGTTGTTCCAGAATAATTCATTTCAAAGTCATCCGGAGGTATGCCATGAATAGAAAAAAGCAAAAGGCACTTATAAAAAATAAAAAAACCTCTTGCATTCTCCCCAACAATATGATATTATAGTCAACGGTCACTGCGATAGCGGTGGCCGCATATGGCCCCGTGGTCAAGCGGTTAAGACATCGCCCTTTCACGGCGGTAACACGGGTTCGATTCCCGTCGGGGTCACTTACATGAAGCAGAAGCATCATGTATTCACAATTTCATTTGTGGCGCAGTAGCCAAGCGGTAAGGCGTGGGTCTGCAACACCCTGATGCACCGGTTCAAATCCGGTCTGCGCCTCTCAAAACCTGAAGATAAAGTATTCTTCAGGTTTTTCTTTTGCCGGAATTTGCAAGTCTTGAATTAAGAACCTTTTAATAGTATAATCAATAAGACTAGAAGACAATGGCAATAAATAAAGTTTTATTAAGGAGGAAACTATTATGGTTACCTGGAACAACTTAAATACTCTGGCTTCATTTCAGACTCTTTCAGAGACAGAACGGGTAGATCTCGTATCTGCAATGACAGGAGAGAATGGTGCTGAACGTGTGAAGAATTACAGCATCCCGATGGCAGCAGGACTTGCTTATAATTATGCTGCAAAGCAGGTGGATGAGAAAGTTCTCGATGCACTTGTAAAGCTGGCAGAGGAAGCTCAGCTTGGAGAGAAGTTTGCAGCTCTTTACAATGGAGAAGTGATCAATACCGGAGAGAAACGTCTCGTACTTCATCATATGACCCGTGGACAGCTTGGAGAGGCCGTTGAGGCTGATGGCGTGGACAAGAGAGCTTTTTATGTAGAGCAGCAGGAGAGAATTGCAGAGTTCGCAAATAAAGTACATAACGGTGAGATTACCAATGCGGCAGGTGAGAAATTTACTACAGTTGTTCAGATTGGTATCGGTGGTAGTGACCTTGGTCCGCGTGCAATGTATCTTGCACTTGAAAACTGGGCAAAGAAGAATGATACATTTAAGATGGAAGCAAAGTTCATCAGCAATGTTGACCCGGATGATGCGGCAGCAGTTCTGAATTCCATCGACGTGGCACATTCTATTTTCGTACTGGTTTCCAAGTCCGGTACAACACTGGAAACGCTGACAAATGAATCTTTTGTAAAGGATGCCCTGAAGAATGCAGGACTGGATGCATCGAAGCATATGATCGCTGTTACAAGTGAGACTTCACCGCTTGCAAAGAGTGATGACTATCTTGCAGCTTTCTTCATGGATGATTATATCGGAGGACGTTATTCTTCAACATCTGCAGTTGGCGGGGCAGTTCTTTCACTGGCATTTGGACCGGAAGTATTTGCAGCATTCTTAAAGGGTGCGGCAGAGGAAGACAAGCTTTCTCTGAATCAGGATGTATTACAGAACCCGGCAATGCTGGATGCTCTGATCGGAGTTTACGAGCGTAATGTACTGGGATATCCAAGCACAGCAATTCTTCCATATTCACAGGCTCTGAGCCGTTTCCCGGCACATTTGCAGCAGTTGGATATGGAGTCTAACGGTAAATCTGTAAACCGCTTTGGTGAGCCGGTAGATTATCCGACTGGACCGGTTATTTTCGGAGAGCCGGGAACCAATGGACAGCATTCTTTCTATCAGTTGCTTCATCAGGGAACGGATATCGTGCCGCTTCAGTTTATCGGATTTAAGAACAGTCAGATCGGAACAGATGTAGTGATCCAGGACAGCACAAGCCAGCAGAAGTTATGTGCGAATGTAGCTGCACAGATCGTAGCCTTTGCATGTGGAAAAGCTGATGAGAATAAAAATAAGAACTTTGAAGGTGGACGCCCGTCCAGTATCATTATTGGTGAGGCACTCACACCGGAGGCTCTCGGAGCTCTTCTTGCTCACTTTGAGAATAAAGTTATGTTCCAGGGATTTGTATGGAATGTAAACAGCTTCGATCAGGAAGGTGTTCAGCTTGGTAAGGTTCTCGCAAAGCGTGTGCTTGCACATGAGACAGACGGAGCATTGAAAGTGTTCAGCGACCTTCTGAATATCTAAAGATTCTGAATATTTAAGAATATGAGAATATGGATCAGTGGATTCTGAGAAATTAGATCGTGATTTCCTGAATCAGATTCCAGGAAAAAAATCCGTATGATATGAGTTTTTCCCATATCATACGGATTTTTTTGTCAAAGTGTGCAATGTTACGTCAAACATTTAATTTATTGTACTTGCAGCCTCTTCACAATTTCAGGAAATTCCATAAAATGAGATGCCTTGACGAGAACAGTATCCTGTTCTTTTAAAAGCTGATCCATCTGCCGGTAAAAAGCTTCTTTTGTATCAAAATGATATACGAGAGTTTTGGTGTCGGAATCAGAAGATGCTTCAGAAGCTGTCCGGGCGGCATTCGCCATTTCTGCGGAAAGAGTTCCGATGCAGATGAGAAGGCTGATGCCCTTTTTAACGGCATAACTTCCCACTTCGGCATGCATTTTCTTTTCATCTGCTCCAAGTTCTCCCATATCACCGAGGATTGCTACGGTGCGGGTATCGGCAAAGGCGAGAACATCAAGAGAGGACTTCATAGAAGCCGGATTGGCATTATAACAGTCATCAATGATTGTATAATGTTCTGCCTCGATCAGATTGTTGCGTCCTGCGATCGGGACAAGCTTTTCAATTCCACGGATGATCTCTTCGTCTTTCATTCCAAGTGCATAACCGACGGCAACTCCTGCAAGTGCATTGGAGATCATGTGATCTCCGGGGATGGAAACGTGGGCAGAAAAACTGGAAGAAGGTGTCACGAATGTGGCAACTGTTCCTTTCAGTCCCATTTTCTGAATCTGTTCTGCGTGGAACGGGCAGGCAGGATCGAGTCCGAAGTAAACCGGCTGAATCCCACGTTCGGAAGTATATCCACGGAGCTTGTCATCATCACCGTTGAGAATGACAGTACCATCAGGATTCATGAAATCGAACATGGAAGTCTTTTCTTTTAAAATACCATCCCTTGTTCCGAGATTTTCGAGATGAGCATATCCGATATTTGTGATCACGCAGACATCCGGGCGTGCAATCTTTGCAAGTGGTTCCATATCACCGAAATGACTGATCCCCATTTCAAGAACAGCAACTTCATGCTCCTTGCGGAGATTGAATACGGTCAGAGGAAGTCCGATCTCGTTGTTGAAATTCCCTTCGGTCTTTAATACACAGTACTTTTCAGAAAGAACGGATGCGATCATTTCTTTGGTACTGGTCTTTCCAACGCTGCCGGAGATTCCTACCACTTTGATGTCCAGTGAACGACGGTAATGTTCTGCAAGATCCTTGAGAGCCTCTGTGCAGGATGCAACCTGGATATAAGGGTAAGTTACATCTCCAAGATCCTGTTCAGATAAAGAGCAGATGGCACCCTGGTCCATGACCTGAGGGATAAAGCTGTGGCCATCCACTCTGGCACCCTTAATTGCTACAAAGAGCGTATCTTTCTGGACCTTACGGCTGTCGATAGCGACGCTGGATGCCTCTTTTGAAAGAAGGGCAGGATCACCGTGGTATGTGCCGCCACAGGCAGCAGCTATTTCCTTTAAGCTCATATTTTTCATGATGAGTATCTTGCCTCCATTGATTTTTTAATGATTAATTCGCAAAGATCGCTGTATTCGATCCCTGCAACTTTTGCTTCCTTCGGCATCAGGCTGGCAGAAGTCATTCCCGGGAGTGTATTCATTTCCAGGCAGTAGAGGCTGCCTTCTGCATCGAGAAGAAAATCGGCACGGCTGTATACGTTGAGTTTTAACGCATTAAATGCTTTTACAGTCAGTGCTTTCATCCGCTCTGCAACCTCTTCCGGGATGTCGGCCGGGCAGACTTCCATGGTAGCACCGTCCTGATATTTGTTGGCATAATCAAAGAACCCTGTCTTTGGAATGATCTCGATCGGAGGGAGAGCCTTACCGTCAATGATTCCGCATGCGAATTCACGTCCTTTGATATAAGGTTCTACCACAATCTCATCTTCATAGTGGAAAGAATGCTCCAGAGCATTCTGATATTCTTCATCGGTATTCACAATATAAACTCCGATACTTGAACCGCCGGAGCATGGCTTTACAACGACCGGGAGTGTCAGTCCAAGAGACTGGTAGGAAAGATCCGATCCGTTCTTATATAAAGTTCCACCGCCAGGTGTGTCTACACCGGACTCAAGGAAGATCTGCTTTGCAACGCCCTTATGCATGGCAACGGCACATCCGAGAGAATCCGGTCCGGTATACTTAATGCCAAGAAGATCGAATGCAGCCTGAAGCTTTCCATTCTCTCCCTCTCCGCCATGAAGGCCGAGGAAAGTAATATCTGCAAGGCGGCACAGCTCAATGACGTTCGGACCGAAAAAGCAGTCAGACTGATCCGGGCGGGATGCTTTAACTGCGGCAAGATCCGGTTCTTCTGTGCTGATATTTTTGACGATATCAAGGCCATGATCCGGAAGTGTAAAGACATCTTCGAGATTTTCCGGTGTATGCTCCAGTCCCATAAATACGTCGAGAAGGAACGCATCATGTCCTTTTTCAAGTAATGTACGGCAGATGCCGGCAGCGGAAGAAAGTGATACATCACGTTCTGTGCTGAGACCTCCGGCTAATACGATAATTTTCATAATCAATAACTCCTTTTATTGAGAAATAATGGTAAATTTCAGATCCATCCGTTTATGAATGAAAATACAGCGGATGGACACATACAGATTTATTATAGCATATGTATATGGAAAGTGAAAGAATTGATGAACCATCATTTGCATCATCATTTACAATCATCATTGTAGAAATGCCGTGAAAATGTTAAAATAAACCACAGTGAATCTTGAATGACCGGAGGGATGACTTATGAGTGGAACAGCAGGAACTCAGGGAGAATGCAGAGTAGAAAAAGAGACGGAAGAGGAGATCATCCAAAGATGCATTTCCCATCTTGATACAGACTATTCCTGTCGGCTGGCAAAGCAGATGGAGCGGGAGAAGACGAACCCGGTGTTAGGTTTCCGTACCGCAGGTTCTCATGCAGAGAAGGCAACCGGTGATTTCCTGTATGAGGAAATGAGATCCATCGGACTGACTGAAGTTCAAAAAGAAGAATTCTGGCTGGATTCGTGGACTTTCGAGCGGGCAGTCCTGCGGTTTAAGGACAGCAGCGGGAAAGAATATACCTGTCAGCTTGGGGCTTATCAGACGAATTTTGAGACGGATGGATTTCAAGAGTATGAGCTGGTTTATGTAGGAAGAGGAACGGCAGCGGATTATAAAAATCTGGATGTACGGGGCAAGTTGGTGTTGGCAGATATCAATCAGAGAGATGAATGGTGGATCAATTATCCGGTCTATCAGGCATATCTGAAAGGGGCAGTGGGGCTGATTGCTGTGCAGATGCAGGGATATGGAGAAGTGGATCAGGAAGCACTGAATGCTCAGGATATCGCAGGACCGGAATATGCACCGGCATTTTCAATTTCCAGGAGAGATGCAGCACTTCTGAAAGACCGATTTTGTGAAAATGAGAAATCTGTCATGGTAGAACTGGATGCGTGTTCACGAGTGGAGAGAAATCGTCCGGCTTATAATATTACCGGAAAGATCCCGGGAACGGAGACAGATCAGATGATCCTTCTGTCAGCGCATTATGATTCCTATTTTGATGGATTTCAGGATGATAACTGTGCAGTGTCCATGACGATTGGCATTGCGAAAGCACTTTTAGAGAGCGGTTACAGACCCCGTCATACGATTGTGATCTGTGCGTTGGCAGCAGAAGAATGGGGTGTGTGCGATTCAAAGTATGACTGGTCTACGGGAGCTTGGAATCAGGTGTTCCGCATCCATCCGGAGTGGCAGGGAAAGGTGCTGGCAGATCTGAACTTTGAACTGCCGGCACATGCTCACAGCAGTCGGGATGCCATCCGCTGTACTTATGAATATGCAGATTTTCTGAAAAAATTTGCAGATGAAATTGCTGTGCCAGAGGATGCCTACCCGGATGGGCTGACTGTGCTTGCCCCGATTGAGACATGGTCGGATGATTTCTCTATGGCGATTGCGGGAATCCCGTCAACGGTGAATGATTTCAGTGCCGGTCCTTTTATGGAGACACATTATCATTCGCAGTATGATAATGAAGAGATTTATCAGGAAAATGTCTACCGGTTTCACCATGAACTCTATACAAGACTTTTGTTGAAGCTGGATACGCTGATTTTTCCTCCACTGGATTTTTCCCATCTGTTCAGGAAAATGCACAGTTCTGTCTCTGCAAGGATGGCAGAACAGGATGAAGAAGATCTGCAGGGAGTGATGCAGACGCTGATCCGGGAGACGGAACAGGCGGAGCGGACAGCGGAAGAATTGTATGAATGGATTGAAAAATCACAGATTGTCTGCCCGGTGGCTGCAAAAAGCGGTGAGGATATTTCACAGAGATTGCTTGGAATCTTCAGAAAGGGACAGGATTATTTTGTGCGGCTGAACTGGCAGGATGAAGTATTGTTCCCACATGAAGCTGCATCGAACAATATCTGCTATCTGAATCAGGCGGTGCAGGCACTGGAAGAGGGCGAAATAGAAGAAGCGTTGAAGGCACTCTATGAAGTGGATAATAACTGTTATGCATTTCTTTTCGACGAGGAAGTTTATTATCATTTTACAGAATATATTCTTCATCAGCCAAAAGACAGGCTGATGTGGGGAGCCGGAAGAATTTTGCATCATGAAAATCTTTATGGGATCGTGAAACGGCTTAGAAAGCTGGAAAGCCAACAGGCAGAGCATGGACAGATCCCGGATCTGGAAGAGGAAATACGTCGGCTGCAGGCAGCACAGCGAAGACAGAGGGCATATCTGACGGATGATATCCGGTATATGACAGAATCTGTAAAAAAGATGCAGAAGATGATGGAAGCCAGTTTACAGGAAATCAAAGACTACAGGATCGAATAATACAGAAGAGAACCATACAGAAGAAAATAATAAAAGGAAGGAGCCGGAGGTGGCAAGGTACTGACTTAAGCCTCCGACAAAAAATATGGAATGCAAAAATTTATACCGGGTTCAGGAGAAAGATCTGGACAGGTTAAGGGAGATACTGACGATTTGCTTTAAAAATGATCCGCTGTACAGTGCGTTGATCGAAGATCAGGAGACAAGGGAAAGACTGATGCCGCATTTATTTTCGTGCGATGTAACGGAATGTTTTGAAACGTGTGAGGTGTATGCGGACAGTGAAGAGCTGAAAGGAATCCTGATCGTTTCTGATGAGTCGGATCACCGTCATGCATTTTATAATTATTTTGTAAGTCTGAAAGAAAGCCTGGTGACAGACGGATGGCTGATTCATGAAGATCCGAGCACAAGGACTTTTTGGAATTTTATGCTTGGAAAAGATTATCTCAACTCGGCATGGACGGCACAGCTTCATCAGACCCGGCGGCTGCATGTGATTTACCTTGCGGTAGATCCGGCATATCAGCATCATGGACTGGCAGAGATGATGATGCAGGAAGTGATCGACCAGGCAGAAGAGCATGGTATGATGATCTCTTTAGAGACGCACAATCCGAAGAACGTCGCATTTTATGAACATCTTGGATTTAAGACATTCGGGGTGGTTGAAAAAGCACCTTTTCATCTGAAGCAATACTGCATGATAAGAGAATTGGGTTCAGAGAAGCCCAATTCCCTCTAGTATAATCCACGCAAATTAGAAGCCTGTTTCAAATTAGCATTTTATGCTAATTTTGGATAGACTTTCTCTTTCGTGAAATTGGTTTTGGTGCTTTTTTGTTTTTATTTTCTGCTGAAGCAGCTTTTGCATTTACAACCTCATACACTATGGAATCAATATCTTCTTGAGAAAGATCGATGGTATCCATTTTATATGTCCATTTGTAGGGCACAGGTTCTTTGTTGATTTCATCAAAGTATCTGTAGATTCTATCTTCGAGTTCTTTCTTGCTTTCCACACGGATTCCACCCAGCATCTGCTTTGTCATTTTACTGAAAAAACCTTCAATCATGTTTAACCAGGAACCATGTTTGGGTGTAAATACAAACTCAAAACGTCCAGAAACCGTATTCAGATATTCCTGGGTTTCTTTGGAGGTATGTGCAGAGTGATTATCCAGAATAATCCGAATCATATCGCTCTTTGGATATTTTTCATCAAGTTTCTTTAGAAAAGTCACAAAGTCAGAACTTTTATGAGTTTCACTTACTAATGGAATTGCTTCTCCTGAGAGCAAATCAATCGCTGCAAGCAGGGAGAGGGTTCCCAGCCTGACATACTCATAATCTCGCTGATAGCCATTGCTTTTATCTGTATTCGGAATCGGTGGATGGTCTTCACCTGTGGTAGCAATTGCCTGAATTCCTGGCTTTTCATCATAAGACAGGGTATGTACGGCATCTTTCTCAAAGGGAATCAGTTTTCCATCCTTGTCAAACTGCATTTCAATCTGCTTGTAGATAACAAGGACATCATGCATTTTTGCATCAAACTCAGGATCCCGTCTTTCGCAGTAATAGGACACCTGAAACGGTTTGATCCTTGCATTGCTCAGAATTTTCCGAAGCGTTGTTTCAGCTACTGTTGCCATACGAGGATGTCCTTCCGTTTCTGCTATAGAGTTGATGAATTTCCTGAAACTCATGGGATACCAGAATTCAGCAGAATAGCCGTAATCCTTCGGTTTTTGGCAGGCTTTACTGATTACCCAGGTGATATCGTCATCGGTAATTTCCGCTTTCCTTCCACGGCCTTTGTTATCACGTAAAGAAGCTTCAACACCGTTCTCTTTAAATTTGTTAAGACAACGTTTTACCACACTGATTCCAATATCCAGTTTGTCAGCAATTGCTTTGTTAGATGCACCCTCAGATTTGAGCAGAAGGATCCTAGCACGTTGATAAACGCGAATTTCCAAAGTGCTCTGAGTCAGCAGTTTATTTAAGTAAGATTTATCATCATCTGTTAAAGAAATAGTTTTAATTGTATTAGGCATAATTGGCACCTCCGATGGTTCAATTATACCATAATAGGAATGTGAATTAAAATAGTTTGTTATTTAAAGTGGATTATACTAGTACGATTTTTAATCCGATCAGGATCAGAATGATTCCACCACAAAGTTCCGCACGGGATTTGTATCTCATTCCAAAGATGCTTCCAATCTTGACTCCGACAGCGGAACAGACGAAGGTGGTTGCACCGATAAAGAGAACAGCCGGAACGATGGCAACGTTCAGAAAAGCGAAAGTTACACCGACCATCAGTGCATCAATACTTGTGGCAACAGCCAGAAGGAACATAGATTTTACATCCATGGAGGCATCTACCTCTTCTTTATCACCGAAGGACTCCTTAATCATGCTGACTCCGATAATGGCAAGCAGGATAAATGCGATCCAGTGAGAATAATTTGTTACAAAATCACTTAGAAAGCGTCCGGCAAAATAGCCAATCAGAGGCATCAGAGCCTGAAATCCGCCAAACCATGCACCGGCAATGCACATATGTTTCGTCTTGATCTTCCCAAGGGAGAGGCCCTTACAGACGGAGACAGCGAATGCATCCATAGAAAGACCGACAGCAAGAATAAAAAGTTCAATTAATCCCATTTCATTTTCCTCATTTCTTTAAATTTGATGTAAACCGGTTTACATGATGTCGGGGTCACAAGGTCATTCTACCACTAGTGTGCGAGCACACGTGGTGTCAGACCTTTTGACCCTGGTATCTTTACATTAAAAAGTGACAGGTAATGACTGTAATGCAAAAAAAGAGACTCAGGGACAGTATAAAAATACCGCCCCATGAGTCTCGTCGTTTATAGTAATACCGGGTGTTTCTGCACCATTATGTCGATAATACAACGCTTTTGTAAAAGTCAGGATTGAAGCCTGTATATAAGCTTATATCAAAGCGTCGACTACTCCCTCGCAGGATTGCCTTATTCTATCACACCAAAGATGGAGTTGCAAGAAAAATGATAAAATTTATCGGAAAACGAATTGATAAATCGAAAAGAGTGCGTTACAATCAGACGTTGGAATCTTCTTTGAGATGAGTTTAAGAGTGAAAAGCGGGAGGTTGCAGAAGTGATCCATATCTATATCATGTATCTGCCGATATCAGAAAAGAATGACGGAAACAGGACAGGACAGAAGCACAGGACGGAGCATAAAGCAGGAACAGAATTGCTTGCGGTCGGACTGAGAGAACTTTATGGAATGGAATTGAATAGAGACAGATTATCCTACGGGCAGCATGGAAAGCCATATCTGCGGAATCACCCGGAAATTCATTTTAATATCAGTCATTGCGAAGGACTGGCAGTCTGTGTATTCAGTGATACGGAAACGGGAGTGGATGTTGAAAGGATCAGAGAAGTGAAGGAAAAAGTTATTCCGAAGGTATTTGACAGAGCAGAGCAGGAACTTCTTTTTTGGAACAAAGCAGAGAAAGAAAAATATAAGGAAATTTTTTACCGTTTTTGGACTTTAAAGGAAAGCTATGTGAAGCAAAGTGGGCAGGGAATGACGGTAAAGCTGACGGATTTTGCATTTCAGCCGGAGTTGGATCCGGGATGGAGGGAAGTTCCGTGTACGGATGAAAAAGTCGGGGCAATGCAATGTAAGTTAAAGGAGAAATGGATTCTTTCGGTCTGCGTGGAAAAGTCGCAGGCAGATGAGAGAATAACGACAGAGAAAATTGTGATCAGGGAAATTACGACAAAAGAAAAGGAGTGGATGGAGCATGAGTGAAAATAACAGTGCTGTAAAGGCAACGAAGACAATTCATGATATGACAACGGGAAGTCCTGCAAAGCTGATCGTGCAGTTTATGATCCCGATGTTTCTGGGAAATATTTTCCAGCAGTTTTATAACGTGGCAGATTCGATCATCGCCGGACAGTTCCTTGGGGTACGGGCATTGGCAGCGATTGGAAGTACGGGGTCTCTGATGTTTTTTGTGACGGGCTGGCTGAACGGACTGAGCAGTGGATTTGCGATTCTTGTATCTCAGTGGTTTGGGGCAAAGCAATATGACCGGATGCGGCATTATGTGGCAATGTCGGTTTATCTTGCACTTGGATTTGCATTATTGATGACCATCGGATTTGGGTTTGCAAATGAACCGATCCTGAGACTGATGAATTATTCCGATCAGATCATGCCGGATGTAAAGGCGTATATGGGAATTATCTATGCAGGTCTGATCGTAACAGCCGCATATAACTCACTTGCTGCGTTTCTGCGTGCGTTGGGTGATTCAAAGTCACCGTTGTATTTTCTGATTATTTCAGCGGTGATTAATGTGGCACTGGATGTGGCATTTATTATTTTTGGCGGCATGGGAGTCGAAGGATGTGCGTATGCAACTGTCATTGCACAGGGAATCTCCGCAGTACTCTGCCTGATTTATATTATAAAGAAGTTTCCGATCCTGCATTTGAAAAAAGAGGACTTTAAGATTTCTCTTTCTGCATGGGGAAGGCTTCTGGCACTGGGTATTCCGATGGCATTACAGTTCTCGATCACGGCAATCGGAACAATCATCGTGCAAGGTGCGATCAATGTATATGGAGAAAATGCCATGGCAGGATTTTCAGCGGCAAGTAAACTGCAAAATATTATTATGACGGTATTTGTTGCTTTTGGTGCTACAATCGCAACTTATGTAGGACAGAACCGTGGTGCAGGGAAAATGGACCGCGTCAGACAGGGAGTCCGCTGTACGCAGTTTATGATCTGGGGATACAGTATTTTTGCAATGGTACTGGTTTTCTTCTTTGGAAGATATATGACCTGGCTGTTTATCAATCCGTCAGAAACTGCGGTAGTCAGTGCGGCAGTTACTTATTTTCGGATGGTCTTCTGGTGTTATCCATTTTTAGGAAGTATTTTCCTGTATCGGAATACCTTGCAGGGACTTGGATATGGTCTTGTACCGATGCTGGGCGGAGTTTTTGAACTAATCGCCAGGGCAGCGATTGTCTATATTGTATCGGGCAGGGCAAGTTTTGCCGGTGTGTGCCTGGCAGACCCGGCAGCGTGGATCTCTGCGTTGATTCCGCTGGTGCCGTATTATTTCTATATAATGAGGAAGACGAATCAGTGACAGGAAGATGTAATAAGGTATAAAAATTCTAACCTTTTCCGCACTTGTTAATGGTAAAAATTATCAATAACTGTTATAATGAAACAAAATAGCATTCATTTATGAAAGAAGCAAAAGAAGAGAAGTGGAAAAGAGAGAGTGGATATGACATTAAAGGAACTTGGAATCGGGCAGAGTGCGATGATCTGCAAGGTTGGTGGAGAAGGTGCATTAAGGCAGCATTTTCTGGATATGGGAATGATACCGGGAGCGGAGATAACTGTTGTGAAGTTTGCACCTATGGGAGATCCGATGGAATTGCAGATTCATGGCTATGAGCTGACACTCCGACTTGCAGAAGCAGATCAGGTTGAGGTGGAGCCGATCAGAAAACGGAGCAGAAGTCATGAAGGACGAAAGAATATTAAAGCTTCAGAGCATCCAGGCTTAGGTGAAGAAGGAAAATATCATTCCAAAGAGAATGAAAATCCATTGCCAAAGGAGACAAGACTGACCTATGCGTTAGTGGGAAACCAGAACTGCGGAAAGACAACATTATTCAACCAGCTGACCGGGGCGAACCAGCATGTTGGAAATTTCCCGGGAGTAACAGTGGATAGAAAGGATGGTTCTATTAAGGGGTATCCGAATACGCAGGTAACGGATTTGCCTGGAATTTATTCAATGTCACCTTACAGTAGTGAAGAAATCGTTTCAAGAAATTTTGTATTGAATGATAAGCCGAAGGCGATTATTAATATTGTTGATGCGACGAACATTGAGCGGAATCTTTATCTGACAATGCAGCTTTTGGAAATGGATATTCCAATGGTTGTTGCATTAAATATGATGGATGAAGTACTTGGAAACCAGGGATCGATTGATGTTAATCAGATGGAGGCGATGCTGGGAGTCCCGGTGATTCCTATTTCAGCGGCAAAAAATGAAGGTGTTGGAGAACTGGTAAAGCATGCGGTTCATATTGCCAGGTATCAGGAGCATCCATTGCGTCAGGATTTTTGTGATATGAATGATCACAACGGAGCAGTGCATCGTTGTATTCATGCGGTAAGTCATCTGATCGAAGATCATGCAGAAAAATCGGCTTTACCGGTTCGGTTTGCAGCAACAAAAGCGATAGAAGGAGATCCGTTGATTTTAAAGCAGTTGCAGTTGGAACAGAATGAATTGGAAATGCTGGAGCATATCGTGGTTCAAATGGAGAAGGAGCGAGGGCTGGATCGCAGTGCGGCAATCGCTGATATGAGATTTGATTTTATTGAACGGTTATGTGAGCAGACGGTTGTGAAGCCGAAAGAAAGTAAGGAGCGTGTTCGGAGTGAGAAAATTGATCGTATTCTGACTGGAAAATATACAGCGATTCCTTGTTTTATCGGAATCATGGTACTTGTATTTTATCTGACATTTAACGTGATCGGAGCATGGATGCAGAGCGTACTGGAATATGGAATCGATCAGTTGTCAGCAGTTGTGGATACAGCATTGCTGAACCTGGATGTAAATCCGGCGATCCATAGTCTGGTCATTGACGGAATATTTATGGGTGTGGGGAGCGTACTGAGCTTTCTGCCGATTATTGTAACATTGTTCTTCTTCCTTTCACTGATGGAAGACAGCGGTTATATTGCCCGGGTTGCATTTGTTATGGATAAATTGCTTCGTAAGATCGGACTTTCAGGAAGAAGTATCGTTCCAATGCTGATTGGATTTGGTTGTACGGTTCCGGCAGTTATGGCAACAAGAACCCTGACCAGTGAAAGAGACAGAAAAATGACGATTCTTCTGACTCCATTTATGAGTTGTACGGCTAAATTACCGATTTATTCTTTCTTTGTCAGTGCTTTTTTCCCGAAAAAGGGTGGTCTGATCATGTCAGGCTTATATGTATTGGGGATTCTGACAGGTATTTTGATTGCTTTCTTATATAAAGGGACTCTTTTTAGGGGAGAACCGGTTCCTTTTGTAATGGAACTGCCGAATTATCGGATGCCGGGAGCAAAGAACGTAGCACAGCTTTTATGGGAGAAGGCAAAAGACTTCCTTCAGAAGGCATTTTCTGTCATTTTAATAGCAACGATCGTGGTATGGTTTTTGCAGAGTTTTGATCTGCATTTAAATATGGTCGAGGATTCGGCAAAAAGTATTTTAGCAGCAGTATCAGGGGTTTTAGTACCGATTTTCCGGCCGTTGGGGTTGGGAGACTGGCGGATCTGTACCTCTTTAATCAGTGGTTTTATGGCAAAGGAAAGCGTGGTGTCTACGTTGGAAGTTTTGTTCGGCGGAGGGATTGCTTCTGTATTATCACCGCTTGCAGCAGCCTCTTTGCTGGTATTCAGCTTATTATATACACCGTGTGTGGCTGCGATTGCTTCTGTAAAAAGAGAACTGGGCGGAAAGTGGGCAGTCGGGTTAGTAGTCTGGCAATGTTTTATTGCATGGGTTGCGGCATTTCTCGTACAGGGAATTGGCGTGATGTTCGGAATAGTATAGAGGTAAAATAAAAAGACATCGGTTTTGAATCTGATAGAGAAAATGTGTAATATTATTCACATTTTCTCTTTTTTTGATAAACAAGAAGAATTGGTTGAGTTAAGAAAAGAAAAATGATAAGATTTAAGTACTGGTTTGGGGAAATTAGTATGTAATGATAGCGAAAAAGTAAGAAAAAAGGAGAAGTTTATGAAAAAAAAGAGCTTGAAAATGGTAGCAAGTGCAGCTCTTGCACTGACTATGCTGGCTCAGGTGGGCGTGCCGGTATATGCGGAAAGCATTGAAACTACGGCAGAAACATCATGGAAAAGCGATGTAAAAGATCATTGGAATTTTGATTCAAATATAAGTGATCAGGGAAATCGCAGTACAGGAGTGTTACATGATATTACAATAGAAGAAACGGGAAATTCTGTTTTTGGAAAAGCATTGAAGTTTGGAACAGGTACAGATAAATATATGAGCTTAGAAAATTATATCAATACGGGTACCGGACAAACTTCTTTTTCTATGTGGTATAAATATGATACAAGTATCACAGAGACTAATACAAATGCGTCAGCGGTTCTTTTACAACATGAAGATAAAGGAAATCGTTCAGGAAGAACTCTTCTTTCATTAAAATCAGATGGGAAGTATGATACATTTATTAATGGAGAGCGTGCAGCAGTAACAGAAAAAGCTGTACAGAAGGGGGACTGGCAGCATATTACAGTAGTGTTTGATCAAGAAGCTAAAACCGTAAAATATTATATTAACGGGGAATTAGATGGTACTGCAAAAACGATTGGGAATAGTGCAACAGATGAAGTGTTAACCCTAAGAGTAGGTTCTCATAAAAGTGCAGGTTCTACAGATCCTCATCCTATGCGTGGATTTATTGATGAACTATATGTATATGATAGAGCTTTGAGTGACAATGAGGCAAAGAGCCTTTATGAAGAAAAAGCAACAGAGTTATATAAAGTAGATTTAAATGTACTTATTACAGAGGCCGAAAAGTTACTTAGCAGTGGAAGTTTGCCGGAGGAGAATGAACTTCATGTAAAACTACAGGAGGCGATTTCTGCGGCAAAAGAGGCGACATCCGCAGGAACTCCAGTGATGGAGACGTTAAAATCTGCAAAAGATACTCTAACAAAGGCAATGGAAAACTATAAGGCAAATCAGCCGATTGATTTGGAAATCAATACAGAAGAAGTAACACAGCATATCGACTCAAAATCTATTTTTGGAATCAATCATCGTTATGCGTTTAATGGATATGGCACCTTTGATTCTAAAAATATGAAGATGAAAGATGAATTTGTAGAATTGTATAAGGATGCAGGATTTGGCTCCATTCGTTATCCGGGTGGTACCATCTCTAATCTGTTCAATTGGAAGACGACTTTAGGACCGAAAGAACAGAGAAAGAAACAGATTCATGGCTTTTATAATAATCAGGGACAGGGGGGAATTGCTCCCAATTTTGGTATTGGAGAGATTGCAACCTTTGCAGACGAAGTAGATTCTGAGATTGTTTATGTATATAGTTTAGGACGGGGAAATGCACAAGATGCAGCAGATCTTGTAGAGTACTTAAATGCAAAGGTTGGTACAAACCCAAATGGCGGAATTGATTGGGCGCAGGTACGTGCAGATAATGGTCATACAGAGCCATATAATGTAAGATATTTTGAAATTGGAAATGAGATGAACCTTGGCGGAGAGGATGGAACAGCATCTCAAGAATATTGGACAAAATATGCTCAGAATAAAGGTGTAGAGGATGCATACATAGAAGGTGGAACAATACAGATTACAGATCGATATACTGTGAAAGAAGAAGACTGGAATAAAACAGCATCACAGAGTGATGGTTCACCTAATCAAGTAAGATATTTGCGATATGCAAATATAAATCCGGGAGGAGAATACAAAGACGGAAAAATTATAGATGATTCAAAGTTTAGAGCTATGGAAAAAGGTGTACAGGTAAAAGTCGGAACAGATGGACATCTTACTCCTTGGACTGTGGTAGAAGATTTGAGTCAATCAGGACCAAACGATACACATTGTGAAGTAGATTATAGTACAGGTGCCATCAAGTTTGGTGATGGCAAGAATGGTAAAATCCCTACAGCCGGAAATAATATTTATGCTACATATTCTGTAAAACGGGATGGATTTATTACTGTTTCGAAAGCAATTAAAGATACAACAGCTAAAATCAATAAAATAGAAGGTACAAAACATACAGCAAATGTTTATACGAGTTATGAAACGGTCGGCTTTATCAATAAGATGGAGGCGAAAAATGCGGAACAGTGGTATGACGGAATGACAATTCATCCATATTCAGACCATGTTGATGGGGGAAATGATGCAAATGCATTTTATGATAATGCAATGAAGCGTGCGGAAGTCAGTGGAATCGGCAAGGTCAAAAATAAGATGGCATTGTTAGAGCCAAAAGGAAAAGTTCCGGTTATCAGTGAGTTTGGAATTTATAATAATACAGAGGCACAGCTGCGGTCGCAGACGCATGCGATTTATATTGCAAAAGTATTAATGGAATATGTTCGCATGGGAAGTCCTTATATTCAAAAACATTGTCTCTCGGATTGGTATAGTGATGGCAAAGATTCTTTAGGACCAACACAGCAGGCGGTTATCCAGGTGGTTAAGGGTGCGGATGCAAATACAACAACTGGAGAAGGTACGTTTACATTCTTTTCAACACCATCAGCGTATGTATTTAAAATGTTGAACTCTGGATTTGGGGATAATATCGTAAAAACGGAATTTAGTGAAGTTCCTACCATGGCAAACGGAGCAGAAAAATTATCAGCTCTTGCAAGTAAAGATGCAGAAGGAAATTTGTATATTGCGCTTGTTAATGCAGACAGAGAAAGAGATCGTAATATTGCATTACAGATAGAAGGAACTGATGTTGCAGGGAATAAGATGACAATCCAAAAGCTGGAAACAGATTCTATTACAGCTGCAAATACACCGGATGAGCCTACAGCTGTGCAGGTTACAGAAGATGCAGAAGTTGAATTGGAAGGGAATCCAATCATCAATCTGAAGAAACATTCTTTTGTGATTGTAAGAATTGCAAAGGCAGTAGAACCTGAAGCAGATAAATCAGAATTGCAGGCAGCAGTAGATGCAGTGGCTGGTTTAAATGAAGCGTATTATGAAAACTTTGATGTGATTGCAGATGAATTAGCGGCTGCAAATGAAGTTTTAGCAGATGGAAAAGCAACTCAAGAGCAAGTTAATGAAGCTTTGACTAATTTGGAAGCTGCAAAAGCTGAATTGATTATGAAAGATGCAGAGTATGGAAAGGTAGATGCAGCCATTGCCGAAGCAGAGAAACTAAATAAAAAAGACTATAAGGATTTCAGTAAGGTAGAAGAAGCAATTGCCGCAGTTGTACGTGGTAAGAAGATTGATGAGCAGACAGAAGTTGATGCTATGGCTCAGAGAATTGAAGATGCTATTGCTGCATTGGAAAAAGCAGACGTGCCTGGAAAACCGGAGAAACCGGAAAAACCTGGAAAGCCAGAGAAACCTGGAAACCTAGAGAAACCTGGAAACCCAGAGAAATCTGGAAACCTAGAGAAACCTGGAACCCCAGAGAAAGCGAATGGAAATAAGGTTCCGGTAACAGGTGATGAAACAACACCGATTCTTTGGATGACATTGGTTGTAATGGCTGGAACAATAATTCGAGTTGGCAAAAAAAGATTGAATATTATAAGAAAAAACAGATAATTTAATAAAAAGATGCCAGGATCCTAAGGTCTTTCACCCACCTATGAGCAAGCTCATGTGGGCTTAGACCTTTTGACCCTGGCATCATGTAGATAAGGATTTTAGAAAAAAATTTAAAAAAATTGGCACTCAACACTTTACAGTGCTAACAATACGTGCTATATAATAACTAGAACAAAGGAAGACAAAGAAATAAAGAGCAGAGAATAAGAAAAAGTCATCCGGGTTTGTTCTGGCAACAACTGCGAAAGCAGCTTATATAAACTGTGGGATTTCCCGCAGGGGCAACAAAGTTAGCATTGAAAGGAGAAATGACTTATGATGATGCCTAGTATTTTTGGAGAAAACTTATTTGATGATGATTGGATGAACTTCCCATTTGAGCAGGATTTCTGGGGAAAGAAGAATCCGTTATACGGTAAACACGCTAAGAACATGATGAAGACAGATATCCGTGAGCATGACGCAGGATATGAAGTAGATATCGATCTTCCTGGATTCAAGAAAGATGAGATCAGCATTGAGCTTGAGAATGGTTATTTGACCGTATCAGCTGCAAAGGGTCTTGATAAGGATGAGGAAGACAAGAAAGGTAAATACATCCGTAAGGAGCGTTATGCCGGAGCAATGCAGAGAAGCTTCTATGTAGGTGAGAACCTTACACAGGAAGATATCAAAGCAAAATACGAGAATGGTATTCTGAGATTGTCAGTGCCGAAGAAAGAGGCAAAACCAGTTGAGACAAAGAAAACAATCGCAATTGAAGGATGATTTGAACACTGATGTGAGTCAGGTGTCAAATGTCGAAGGGGCTTATGTAAGCCCCTTCTTTTTGCGCGTAAATCTATTTATACGTGTATAAAACATATTTTTTCAGTACAAAAACGTTCATAAATTCGGTCGTAAATATTTACGATTGTTTTTATGAACGTTTTTGTATATAATAGAATCAATAGGATTGGAAAGGATGTGGGTGATATGCGTGAAACACGAACATTAGAATTCAAGGAAACGATTACAAATACTTTTTTGAAAACAGTAAGTGCCTTTTCGAATTATGATGGAGGAACCATTGTCTTTGGGATTGATGACGATGGAAAGATCAAAGGGTTAGCAGATGCTAAGCAATCGTGTCTGGATATTGAAAATAAAATAAACGACAGCATTTCTCCACAACCGAATTATACACTTGAGATACAGAATAATGATCAGACAATAAAACTTACTGTAAAAAGTGGACTTCAAAAGCCGTATTTATACAAATCAAAAGCATACAAACGAAATGATACAGCAACGATAGAAGTCGATACACTAGAATTTTCAAGACTTATTTTAGAAGGTCAAAATATTAGATTTGAAGAACTGCCATGTAAAGACCAGGAGTTATCTTTTGAAGTGTTGCATCGCAAATTATCAGAATGCATTCAGATTGAAAATTTTAGCAAGGATACTCTGAAGACATTGAACTTATATGATAACGACAATGGTTATAATAATGCAGCAGGGCTTTTAGCAGATAAAAATCATTTTCCGGGAATTGATATGGTGAAATTCGGTGAAAATATCAGTATCATTCAAAAAAGATCAACATTTGAAAACAGGTCTGTATTAGAAGAATATGATAAGTCAGTAGATGTGTTTAGAGATTATTATCAATATGAAGTAATTCAGGGGATTGACAGGAAAAAGGTCGAGAAGATTCCGGAAGCTGCATTTAGAGAGGCAATTGCTAATGCATTAATCCACCGGGCATGGGATGTTGAAGCACAGATTAGAGTATTGATGTTTGATGATAGAATTGAAGTTATTTCTCCTGGTGGTTTGCCATCGGGAATAACAAGGGAAGAATATTTGTCTGGTAAACTTTCTGTATTAAGAAACAGGAATCTTGCCAATGTATTTTATCGTTTAGGTTTTGTTGAGATATTTGGAACAGGGATCACACGAATAAAACAACTGTATGAAGAAGGATTGATGAAACCGGAATTTGAAGTATCAGAGAATACGATTAAGATTGTACTTCCATTATTTGAAAAGAACATGAATCTTTCAGAGGATGAAAAGATAATTTATCGGCTTCTTAGCCGAACAATGCTGAAACCAGTGAGTGAAATCATACCATATGTACCATTTGGTAAATCAAAGACAACAAAGCTGCTGAAAGAGATGGAACAAAAAGGTATTATAGATATCCATGGAAAAGGTAGAGGTACGAAATATATAATAAGATAAATATGAATTATAAACGCACAAAAAATCAGCCGTAAATATTTACGGCTGATTTTTGTGCATGTATAATTCATTTGTAATTTACGCGAGCAACGAGCCAAAGTCCGTGCTTGCACGAGACCTTGGCGACTGCCGCGATAACTTGAGAAACTCGCGGAGCGTGTTTCTCATAGTTTATTCAGTTTCCGCTTTGATTCCCTGGTCGAAGATTTCAACAGCTTTTTTATTTGGTTCAGCAGTAAGCTTTGCTACAATAACAGCAATCAGAATACTTGCAAAGAATCCAGGGACAATCTCGAAGATACCTGTGGCATCTGTCATTCCTGTGAGCAGCCATCCGAGATCTACAACGAATCCGGAGATTACACCTGCTACAGCACCCTGGTAATTAAAGCGTTTCCAGAACAGTGACAGCAGAATCGTAGGTCCGAAAGAAGCACCGAAAGCGCCCCATGCATTTTCAACCATATCCATGATAGCCTGAGCACCGCTTCCCTTGGAGTTTGCGATACCAAAAGCAATCAGGGAGAGGATCAGTACGAGGATACGTCCAACCATCAGCGTCTCTTTTTCAGAAGCATTTTTTCTGAAGAAAGGCTTGTACAGATCTGCTGTGAAGGAGCTGGATGCTACCAACAGCTGGGAATCTGCAGTGGAGATCGAAGCGGCGATAATCGCTGCAAGCAGAAGTCCACAGATGCCTGCCGGGAAGAATCTTCGCGCCATAGCAATGAATACAAGTTTCTGATTTCCCTGAGTGAGCAGTTCAGCGCCCATAACCATTCTGCCTAAGTAAGCAATCAGGACAGCAGAGAACAGTGAGATGATTACCCATACAATTGCTACGATAGAAGATTTCTTGATCATGGATGGTTTCTCGATAGACATAAAACGCACCAGGATATGTGGCATACCGAAGTATCCTAATCCCCAGCCAAGTCCGCTGACGATATCCTGCCAGCTGGCATCAAAGATACCGCCTCCGAAAGCACACTGTGTTACAGCGCCTGTAGCAGCATCAGTATACTCATATACTGTAGTAAGAGCAGTAGGATCCAACAGATCACTGTGGCCGATGCAGACTACGAGAGGTACAAGCATCAGTGCAAGCATCATCAGTAATCCCTGGAAAAAGTCTGTCCAGCAAACTGCAGCAAAGCCACCAAAGAATGTGTAGGCAACAATGATCAGCAAGAATGCGAACATAGCAATCTTAGGAGAAACTGTCGGGAACAGTGTTGTGAATACAGAAGTACCGGCTACCAGTGCAGATGCTACATAAATTGTATAAGCAAACAGGAAGATCAGTGCACATGTCAACTGCAGTGATCTGGAGTCTGTTGCAAAACGATTTGTCAGATACTGTGGTAATGTGATTGCATCATCTGCAGCTTTAGAGAATGTACGCAGACGTTTTGCGCACAGAATCCAGTTAGCAGCTGTTCCTAATGCAAGACCGATACCGATCCACATCTGTCCGAAACCGAAAGCTAAGATCGATCCCGGAAGTCCCATCAGCAGCCACGCAGACATATCAGACGCCTGTGCGGACAGTGCTGTTACCCATGGTCCCATAGATCTTCCACCAAGGAAGAAGTCCTCGGAGTTCTTATTGGTACCGTTAAAGTAAAATACTAATGCTACGCCAAGCAAAATGACGAAATACGCAATAAAAGTAATGATTTCCCAATTCATATTCTTTTATCCTTTCCTTATATTATTTTATATGATGATATCAGGCAGGATTGTAAGAAGGCATAGCATTTGTACAATCCATAGGTATCAAAATCATAATTGAAGGCATTTTTAACCCACAATAACATTTAATTTACCGCAATTAGGCAGATATTGTCAATAGTTTGGGGGAAACTACTATTGTTTCAGATGTTTCTTAGTTACTGTTCACTCCCGTGTCAATCACTCCGCTGATTGACACGGAGGATGCGCGTTTTGACTTGAATGCATCTCGCCCCATCGCCAAAGGCGATTTAAAATGGCGAGATGCGTTGCTGGTCGCACATCGTGTGAACAGTAACGTTTCTTATAGTTCTGCGGTTAGTAGAAAAGGACAGAGATTTTTTTCATAAATTATGAAATATTGATGGAATCTCACCTTGTATTGTGAGATAATAGAAAAGTAAGAGTTCTATTGCTGCTCGCAGGTAACTGCGAACAGTAATATATCTGTATCTGTTCAGTATCTTCACAGATACCAGTATTCTAAAAAGTAGAAAACGAGGTAGAACAACATGAAACTGATCAAAGAGAAGAAGATTTATACTGGGGACGGTGTGATCGAAAATGGCTATATCCGCTTCGATGAGAAGATTGAAGAAGTCGGAGATATGACAGGATTTGAGCCGAAAGAAGATGATCTTGAGGTGAACTGTGCCGGAACGATGGTGGTTCCGGGATTTATCGATATTCATAGCCATGGTGGTTATGGAAAAGATAATATGGATGCTACACCGGATGAGATTGATGAGATGGTTAAGCAGATGACAAAGCAGGAGGGAATCACAACTTACTTCTGTACAACTATGACTCAGACCTATGAGAACATCGAGAAAGCAATGCAGAATATTCATGATGCGGCACAGAAGAACCCGGTGATCAAAGGAATCCACGTAGAGGGACCATTTATCTCAACTGTGTTTAAGGGAGCACAAGATCCTTCTTATATTAAGAAACCGGATGAAAACACACTGGAAAAATGGAATGAGATCAGTGGTGGACTGATCCGTATTGTTACCTATGCACCAGAAGAGGCTGATCCGTCATTTGAGACATGGTGCAGGGAAAATGGAGTTGTCTTAAGCGCAGGACATTCGAATGCATTATACGGGGAATTGAATGCAAGCGGAGCAACACATGTGACTCATCTTTACAATGCACAGCGAGGACTGAATCACAGAGAGCCGGGGGTGACAGGATATGGTATGCTGGCAGAAGGGGTACATGCAGAGCTAATCTGTGACGGAAAGCATATTGTACCGGATATGGTGAAACTCGCATGCAAAGTAAGAGGGTATGATGGAATCGAGCTGATCACAGATTCCATGCGTGCGAAAGGAATGCCGGAAGGAAAGAGCGAACTGGGCGGACAGGTCGTAATCGTAAAAGATGGTATGGCAAAACTGGAAGACGGAACAATCGCAGGAAGTATCCTTACATACATTCAGGCATTTAAAAATGTTATGGAATTTACAGGTGCTACAGTTGAAGATGCAGTAAAGATGACCTCTGGAAATCAGGCGAAAGAGTTCGGACTTGATTCTAAGGGGGCTATTGCAGCAGGAAAAGATGCAGACATGGTTGTATTAAATGAGGACTTTGATTTAGTACAGACAATCAGCTATGGTAAACTCGCATAAGGAATAAGAAGTTATAAAATATATCTACAGAAGCAGGAAGCAAATAGATTTGATCTATGAAAATATGGGGTGGCTTCCAAAGCACTCGATATAAATATAATGAAATGAGAGGGTATTAAAATGGAAGTAATTGTAAAGAAGAATTATGAAGAGATGAGCAAGGCAGCGGCAACATTGTTTGCAGCAGAGATCATGGAGAATCCAAAGACAATCCTTGGAATGGCAACAGGATCCACACCGGTTGGTCTGTATAAAGAGCTTGTTAAAATGTATGAGGCTGGAGATCTTGATTTCTCTCAGGTTACTACATTCAACCTGGATGAGTATATCGGGCTGGCACCGGAGCATGATCAGAGCTATCATTATTTCATGAATGACAATCTTTTCGATCATGTAAATATCAATAAAGAGAATGTACATGTACCGGATGGGGTTGGATTTGAAGCTGGAGAGGCAGGAAAAGCTTACGAAGAACTGATGGCAAAGACAGGACAGGTAGAAATCCAGTTGCTTGGACTTGGATGTAATGGACATATTGGATTCAATGAGCCGGCAGATGAGTTTACAAAGGTAACAGGAGAAATCGACCTGACAGACAGCACAATTGAAGCGAATAAGCGCTTCTTTGAGAAGAAAGAAGATGTGCCGAGAAAAGCTGTTTCTATGGGAATCGGAACAATTATGCGTGCAAAGAAGATCGTACTTCTTGTAAACGGAGAGAATAAAGCAGAGATCCTGAAAGAAGTAGTAAACGGACCGGTTACACCGAAGGTACCTGGAAGTATCTTACAGTTCCATCCACATGTAACAGTGATCTGTGACGAAGAGGCAGCAAAGTACCTGTAAGATGCATTCAAGCCAAAACATGCATCCTCCGTGTCAATCAGCGAAGTGATTGACACGGGAGTGAACAGTAACAAGCTTATAGCAGCTTGTGTCCAGAGAGATTTCTTAGTAAACGATAAGAACCATGAAGAAGCTGCCAACGGCAGCTTCTTCTGATATGTAGAGCTTTAACATAGAAGGAAAACAGAACATATGAAAACAACAATATTAGAAGCATGTACAGATTGTGTACAATCAGCGATCAATGCGCAGAAAGGTGGCGCAGACCGAATCGAATTATGCAGCAATCTTGTGATCGGAGGACTTACTCCGGGGAAGGCATTATTTGATCTTGTCAAGAAATATACAGACATCAAGACGAGAGTTCTTCTTCGTCCGAGATATGGAGATTATTGCTATAACCAATATGAATTTGAACAGCTAAAAGAGGAAGTTCAGATGTACTGTGAGATGGGAGCTGATGGAGTTGTCATCGGAATGCTCAATCCGGATGGTACATTGGATACAGAGCGAATGGCAGAACTTATCAAGGCAGCAGGAAATAAAGAGAAAGCGCTTCACCGTGCATTTGATGTCTGTATAGATCCAATGAAAGCACTCGAAGAAGCGATTGACCTTGAGTTCGATACGATTCTGACAAGTGGACAGAAAGAAACTGCGTGGGAAGGAAAAGAGATGCTGAAAGCACTTCAGGAGAAAAGCGCAGGAAGGATTGAGATCCTTGCGGCAAGTGGAATTGGTGCGGAATCAATAGAAAAATTACTTCCGTATACAGGAATTACTTCTTATCATATGTCTGGAAAGATTGTAGTGGACAGTATGATGAAATATAGAAAAGAAGGAATCGGACTTGGATTGTCGGAACGTGGAGATTATGCGCTCTGGCAGACTTCGGAAGAAGAAATCGTGAAAGCAGTAAAGGTTTTAAAAACAACAGGTTAACTTCAACAGACGTGTCTTGCACAGCTTCACAAAAACAGTTATACTCATAGGCAAAGGCAAAAAATATATTTATAAGACAAGAAAGTTTTAACAGGAGAAAGCGGATTATGATCAAAGTAATAGCAAGTGATATGGATGGAACACTTCTTGGAGACAATCACAAAGTAGCACCGGAGACAGTAGAAGCGATCCGTGAAGCACAGGCGGCGGGAATCCGCTTTATGATAGCAACCGGAAGAAGTTATAATGGAGCAATGGAAGAATTAAAAGGTCTGGATCTGGGCTGTGATTTCATTGTGGGCTCAGGCGCAGAGATACGCAACCCAAAGGGTGAAATTCTAAAAAGCATAGGATTTACATATGAGATCTGCAATGAGGTGGCAAAGGTATTGGAAGAATATCCAATCTCGGTATTGTATTGCGCCGGACCTTATGAGTATCGTGTGGGAACACCGGAGGAAGTAGAGGAGAGTATTGTTCGTCAGATTCAGCTGTTCCATTTATCTGAGTGCAGAGATCAAATAGAGCAGTCAGAACTTTATAAGCGAGTGAAGGCAAATTCAAGACGAATCGATTCTGTGGACGAATTAGAGAAACAGGGAATTATAATCCATAAGATTTTCCTTTTCACAGGCGATCTGGAGATGCTTGATAAGATCAAGCGCAGACTGATGCAGAATCCAGAACTCGCAGTTGCGTCTTCTTTCTATAATAATCTGGAAATCACGGTAAAAGGAGCGGAGAAAGGACCTGCGATTCAGGAATATATTGAATCTTTAGGTTATACAAAAGAGGAAGTAATGGTGTTTGGAGACAGCCTGAACGATTACTCTATGTTGTCTATGGATTTTGGCGCAACTGTCGCGATGGAAAATGCAGATGAGGAAGTGAAGCAGGTTTCAAAATATGTTACAAAGTCAAATGAAGACTTAGGGGTGGCATATACCATTCATGAACTGTTGAAAAAGCAGGGGAAAATCAATTCAAATCGTGAATAACTTTTCAAAAAATGAAACTGTATGTTGATAACACAAAATGAAAGCGAGGCAATTAAGATGGATGTAAGACAGAAAAGAAACAAAGTACTTGGAGAACGTGTGGTGAAAGCACTTGAATCCAGAAATATGGATGCTTATTATGCTGAGACAAAGGAAGAAGCAGTGCAGAAAGCACTGGAGTGGATTCCGGAAGGAAGTACGATCAATATGGGAGGTGCCTCTTCCGTACACGAATGCGGTCTGATTGATGCGATAAAATCCGGAAACTATAATTTCTGTGACAGAGATAAAGCAGCTACACCGGAAGAGAAACAGGAAATCGCGAGAGCAGCTTTTTCCTGTGACTGGTTTCTTGGAAGTGTGAATGCGATGAGTGAAGATGGAGTGTTCATCAATATTGACGGAAATGCAAACCGTGTAGCAGCATATGCATTTGGACCAAAGAATGTACTTCTAATTGTTGGTATGAACAAAGTTGTAAAGACACAGGAAGATGCAATGAGCAGGGCAAGAAATGAAGCTGCACCTGTAAATGCACAGCGTTTTGGAATTGATACACCATGTTCCAAGGCTGGAAGCTGCTTTGACTGCAAGAGCCCGGAATGTATCTGTTGTCAGATTCTGGTAACAAGATTCAGCCGTCAGAAAGGTCGTTTCAAAATTATTCTTGTAGATGAAAATCTTGGTTTCTAGTAGCCGGAGAAGGGAAAAAGAATGGGAAGAAATAGAAAGAAGCCGGTGCGCCACAGATTAGAAAAGCGACAGAAACGAAGCAGGCAAAAGAAAAAAAGCGGTTTATTTGATAAAGTAACAATGGTGATCCTGGTTGTGGCAGTCTGTGTTTTTGCATTTTCGCTTTATCAGCTGGTACGCACAATGGTGCCATATTATTCTGGTGGAAAAGAGTATGATAAGCTCAAAAATAAAGCAATCACTGTACAGGAGCAAACAGATGATCCGGGAGATGTATCGGGAGACACATTTAAAGTAGATTTTGATGTGCTTTTGCAGGAAAATCCAGATACGGTAGCCTGGATCCGGTTTGATGAACCATCAATTATCAGTTATCCGGTTGTAAAAAGTGCAGATAACAAAGAATATCTGACAAAGACGTTTTCCGCAAATGATAATAAACTGGGTGCAATTTTCATGGACATGAAAAATAAGAGTGATTTTTCAGATAGAAATACAATGATTTATGGACATAACCTGAAAGTTGGCGGAGAAATGTTTTCGCAGCTGAAAAAGTATGAGGAAGAATCTTTCTATAAAGAACATCCGAATTTCTATATTTATACACCGGATGGAAAAACAAGGACTTATACCGTGTTTTCAGCAGCTGTCGTGAAGGATACTGCAGATCAGTATAATCTGACTTATGCGACAGACGAAGCGTTTGAGAGTTATTTGAAAATGTGTAAAGAAGATTCAGCATATGACACAGGAACAGAAGTGAATGCGCAGTCTCAGATTGTCAGTCTTTCAACTTGTACCAATGTAAAAGAAGATGAGAGATTCCTTTTGCAGGGAGTATTGACGGCGACAGACGGAGGAGAAAATTAGAATGGCAGACAGATTTGATGTAGGCGACATTATTAAGATGAAGAAACCGCATCCATGCGGAAGTCAGGAGTGGGAGATTCTCCGGGTCGGAGCGGATTTTCGTCTCAAATGTATGGGCTGCGGGCACCAGATCATGGTGCCAAGAAAATTGGTAGAAAAAAATACAAGACAAATTACAAAAAAGGCTTGAAACAACAAATTCTTTATGGTATTATAAGAAACTGTGACATGCTGATGGAACAATTCCAATCAGTCATTCAATTTCCTTGTTCCCGGGAGGAACCGGGGGCCAAGAGACCATAAGGAGGTAAAATAAGATGAATAAGTATGAATTAGCTGTTGTTGTAAGCGCAAAACTCGAAGACGAAGCAAGAGCAGAAGTAATCGAGAAAGTGAAAGCAATGATCACTCGTTTCGGCGGTAATGTAACAGACGTTGATGAGTGGGGCAAGAGAAGATTCGCTTACGAGATCCAGAAAATGAAAGAAGGATTTTATTACTTCATCCACTTCGAGGCTGAAAGTACAGTTCCAGCTGAAGTAGAGCAGCGTATCCGCATTATGGACAATGTACTCAGATATTTATGCGTGAAACAGGAAGCATAAGCGGAAAGAGGTATATATGAATAAAGTAGTTTTAGTAGGACGGTTAACAAGAGACCCAGAAGTGAGATATTCACAGGGAGACAATGCTACAGCGGTTGCAAGATATACACTTGCTGTAGATCGCAGATTCAGAAGAGACGGTGAGCCGACAGCGGATTTTATTCCGTGTGTTATATTCGGACGTTCCGCAGAGTTTGCTGAGAAGTATTTCCATCAGGGAATGCGTGTCTCTATTTCCGGACGTATCCAGACAGGAAGCTACACGAACAAAGATGGTGTGAAAGTATACACAACAGAAGTGATCGTGGAAGAGCAGGAGTTTGCAGAGAGCAGAGCCGAGGCAGAAGCTAACAGAGCAAGTTTCCAGCGTCAGTCTGCACCGAGTCCGGCACCTAGCGCAGATGCAGGTGATGGCTTCATGAATATCCCGGATGGTATCGATGAGGAGTTACCGTTTAACTAAGTCGGAAAGGAGATAACCATCATGGCTTACGAAAAAGGAAGCAGACCAGAGGGTGGATTCAAAAGAAGAGGTCCAGCTCGTAGAAGAAAAAAAGTTTGCGTGTTCTGTGGTAAAGAGAACAACGAAATCGATTACAAGGACGTTGCAAAATTAAAAAAATATGTTTCTGAAAGAGGAAAAATTCTTCCTAGAAGAATTACAGGAAACTGTGCTAAGCACCAGAGAGCTCTTACAGTAGCAATCAAGAGAGCTAGACACATTTCTCTTATGCCTTACGTTCAGGACTAATTGAGATAATTAGCTAATAGCAAGATCGAATTTTTGGAGAAATTCAGAAATTCGATCTTTTTGCTTTTTCTAATTCATTTTTGCGTGTTTTTTTGCATAATACAACCTATAGCATCTTAGGGGAAAAGATGCTATAATAGATTAGCTATATTGTAATTAGTCACAGATGATGGTGATTGATAGTAGTCCCAGGTGAGGTATTAGTTATGAAAAGGAATAAAATGCAGCTGAAGGGACAGCTCAGAATGTACATGCGATGGCCGCTGATCATGACACTTCTCTTGATTGGCATGGATGTATGGATGTACATGGTGGACAAGAAAGCCGGACTTTTGATGTCAGTGATCATAATTATATATGTAGGAATCGCTTTTTCGCTGTATTTCTATAACAGATCTTTGATCCTGGCAGATCTGATCCAGTTTTCAGTACAGTATAAAGGTATTGAAAACCGGTTGCTCAAAGAACTGGCAATTCCCTATGCGATTGCGCTGGAGGATGGGAGGATTCTGTGGAAGAATGATTGCTTTTTGAATCTGACAGAGGGTCAGAGAAAAGAACGTTATCTGAACCGTATGATTCCAGAATTACATCCGGGTGTGTTTCCAAAAAATGATGTGGATCATGTAGAATTGGAAGTAACTTATCGTGAAAGAAGTTATCAGGCAGAGCTTCGAAAAGTATCATTGGAGGGATTCAGTGAGAAAGAAGAGTTGCTTCAGATTCCGGAAGAGCAGGAATATTTTGTTGCAGTTTCTTTAAGAGATGTAACAGAACTGAATGCCTACATCCGAGAGAACGAAGATCAGCGAATGATTGCCGGATTGATTTATATTGATAACTATGATGAAGTTATGGAGAGTGTTGAGGAAGTCAGACAATCCCTTCTTGTGGCATTGATTGACCGTAAGATCAATAAGTATATCGGAGATGTAGATGGTATCGTAAAGAAACTGGAGAAGGATAAATACTTTATCGTACTTCGAAAGGATGCTTATAAAAAGCTGAAAGAAGACAAGTTTTCTCTTCTGGAAGAGGTAAAACAGGTTAATATCGGTAATTCAAGATCGGCAACACTGAGTATTGGTTTGGGATTGAATACGGCAACGTATGCGTTGAGCTACCAGTATGCGCGTGTGGCAATCGATCTTGCACTTGCCAGAGGCGGAGATCAGGCAGTTATTAAGGATTGTAACGGAATAACTTATTTTGGTGGTAAGAAGGAGCAGACAGCGAAGAATACACGAGTGAAGGCGCGTGTTAAGGCTGAGGCACTTCGAGAGTTTATTGTGACCAGAGACAAAGTTATTGTTATGGGTCATAAGATTGCTGATCCGGATTCTTTTGGTGCATGTATGGGTATTTACCGTGCAGCAGTAAGTCTGGAGAAAAAGGCACATATTGTGATCAATGAAGTTACAGGGTCTGTTCGTCCGTTGTATGATGAGATTTTGGAGAGCCCTGCATATGAGGATGATATTTTTATTACGTCAGAACAGGCATTGGATTATGTGGATGACAATGCAATGGTCATTGTAGTAGATACGAACAAGCCACAGATGACAGAGTGTCCGGAACTCTTGAAGAAATCAAAGATGATTGCAGTGCTGGATCATCACAGGCAGAGTAGTAATATTATTGAGAACGCGGTACTTTCTTATGTGGAGCCGTATTCTTCTTCCACTTGCGAGATGATCGCAGAAGTTCTACAGTATATGGTAGATGACATCAAATTCCCGGCACTTGAAGCAGAGTGCATGTATGCCGGAATTATGATCGATACGAGAAACTTTATGAACCGTACAGGTGTGAGAACCTTTGAAGCAGCAGCATTTTTGAGAAGATGCGGTGCAGATATTACACGGGTGCGTAAGATGTTCCGTGATGATATGGCATCTTATCAGGCAAAGGCTGAGGCAGTCCGCAATGCAGAAGTTTATCGTAAGGAGTATGCGATTGCAGTATGTCCAAGCGATATTGACAGTCCTACAGTGCTTGCAGCACAAGCGGCGAATGAATTGCTGGATATTAGCGGAATAAAGGCTTCTTTTGTATTGACAGAATATGAAAATAAGATTTATATGAGTGCGCGTTCCATTGATGAAGTGAATGTTCAGATTATCGCGGAGAAGCTCGGTGGAGGCGGTCATATTAATTCTGCGGGAGCACAGTTTGACCACACGAATATGCATGAAGCAGTCAGTGCATTAAAAGAGACCATTGATAAAATGATAGAAGAAGGAGATATTTGACAATGAAAGTTATTTTATTACAGGATGTAAAATCTCTTGGAAAAAAAGGAGAGATCGTAAACGTAAATGATGGATATGCAAGAAACTTTATCCTTCCAAAGAAGCTTGGACTGGAAGCAACAGGAAAGAATCTGAATGATCTGAAGCTTCAGAAGAATAACGAGAAAAAAGTTGCGGAGGAGAACCTGGAGGCCGCGAAAGAACTTGCAGCTAAGATCGCAGAAGCTAAAATTGTAACACACATCAAAGTTGGAGAAGGTGGAAGAACTTTCGGTTCTGTATCAAGCAAAGAGATTGCAGAGGAAGTAAAAGCACAGTTGAATCTTAATGTTGATAAAAAGAAGATCCAGTTAAAAGAAGCGATCAAGACACTCGGAACACACAACGTGTCTGTAAAGCTTCATCCACAGGTTACAGCAGAACTGAAAGTAGTTGTACAGGAAGAAGCATAAGGAGACGAAATCTTTATGGATATGGAAGCAGCAATGAAACGAATTCCTCCGCACAGTGCGGAGGCAGAGCAGGCAGTGCTCGGTGCGATGCTGATGAACAAGGAGGCCATCACGGTGGCCTCCGAGATATTATCAGGGGATGATTTTTATCAGACAGCATATGGAATCTTGTTTAATTCTATGGTGGAACTGTTTCATGCGGGAAAACCGGTCGATCTGATCACCTTGCAGGAATATCTGAAAGAAAAGGATGTCCCGCCAGAGATCAGTAGCATGGAGTTTGCAAGAGATTTGCTGATGGGAACACAGACTTCTGCGAATATCAAGAGCTATGCTGAAATTGTACGTGAAAAATCAATCATGCGTCGCCTGATCAAAGTGAATGAAGAGACGGCAAATGCCTGTTATCTGCAGAATCAGCCGTTAGAGGAGATTCTGGAAGATGCACAGAAGCAGGTTTTTGCACTTGCAGAGACTGGAAATTCAGAAGAGTATGTACCGATCAAGCAGGTTGTACTCAATGCATTGGATGTAATCGAGCGTGCGTCTAAGACAAAAGGAACAGTAACAGGAATTCCGACAGGATTCATTGATCTTGATTATAAGTTGTCCGGTCTGCAGCGCTCAGACCTTGTACTGATCGCAGCCCGTCCTTCCATGGGTAAGACAGCGTTTGTATTGAATATCGCACAGCATGTGGCATTTCGTCAGAATAAAGCAGTAGCAATCTTCAGTCTCGAGATGTCCAAAGAGCAGTTGGTAAACCGTCTGTTCTCATTGGAGTCTCATGTGGATGCACAGATATTAAGAACCGGTAATCTGTCAGATACGGATTGGGAGAAGTTGATCGAAGGAGCCGGAACAATAGGATCATCAAGAATGATCATTGATGATACGTCAGGTATTACGATTTCAGAGATGCGCTCAAAGTGTAGAAAATACAAGCTGGAGATGGGACTTGACCTGATCATTATCGACTACTTACAGTTGATGAGCGGAAGCAATTCAAGAAAGAATGAGAGCCGTCAGCAGGAGATTTCTGAGATCTCACGTTCTTTGAAAGGTCTTGCCAGAGAATTGAATGTGCCGGTGCTTGCACTGTCACAGCTGAGCCGTGCGGTTGAGCAGAGAACAGATAAGCGTCCGATGCTTTCAGACCTCCGAGAGTCCGGAGCAATCGAGCAGGATGCCGATGTCTGTATGTTTATCTATCGTGATGATTATTATAATCCTGACACGGAAGATAAGAACATTGCAGAAATTATTATCGCAAAACAGAGAAACGGCCCGATCGGTACAGTGCGTCTTGCGTGGATGCCACAGTACACTCGCTTTGGAAACGAGCTGCGTCAGCAGGACCAGGAGATATAAAAAAGAAAAGGACAGGCACTTGTTGGAGAGCGCCTGTCTTTTTTCGGTATACAAATCCAATAAATCTACCGGTATGTGCAGTGTGCAATTAGAAATCGCAGAAATGCTATGTAAATCTTTTTTTGAATCTCAGTACCGGACTATTCTTCACACTTTCTCTTCGGGTCGCCTGTTGCTGGCGAATCAGGCTGTCCAGTTTACGGAAATGTTCTTCTTCCTGCCGTTCTTTCGCCTGGAAAAGAAAATCCATCTCACGTATGACATCTGCGGTGACCTGAGTGCTGATTTCTTTTTCTAATGCTTTGTTATTTTCAGTAACGACTTCAGTCAGCACTTCTCCGATGAGTGAACGTACATGTTCCAGCTGGGTCTTTGTGATAACTTCGACCGGAGTAGTGGTAGTGACCGGTTTGCACTCAGATGTCAGGTCAGGTGCGGGTGTTTTGGTAAGGGCATTCTTGTCCTTGTTTTCAGTGTGTCTCATTATCTGACGTGTAGATTTCAACTCTGGGATCAATGGCTTCAGATCTCGAAGCAGAACCCCTTCATTCTTAAGTTTTTTAATACAGCAAAAGAGCTGGATATCATCCTGGGTATAATATCGATGTCCCATCTCTGTGCGGCCGATCGGAATATGAAGTTCCTCTTCCCAGTATCTTAAGACATGGGATTCTACCTGAACTTTCTTGGCAGCTTCAGAGATCATAAATCTGGTTTCACCCATTGATTTTCTATCCTCCTGTCAGAATCATTGCGATTACTGTTCTGATTTCGCTACATTTATTATAGCATAGAGAAATTATGAAAGGAGTGCTAATCGTTCGTCAAATTATGGCAAAAAATGGTAATTGAAGAAAGGTATGGAATACAAGAGAAAAAGTTGTAAAAAAAGAAATCCTGCCGCATCTGAATCAATCAGATGGGCAGGACTTCTGCGTTTTGTGATCACTTAGCGCTTATAAATTATGCTTCAGAGATAGCGCCTGTAGGACAAGCAGCCTCACAAGCTCCGCAATCTACACAAGCATCAGCATCGATCTCATATTTGCCATCTCCTTCAGAAATAGCGCCTACTGGACATTCGCCTTCGCAAGTACCACAGCTTACACATTCATCACTAATTACGTGTGCCATTGTATGTACCCTCCTTTTTTGGATTACGATAGGTTTTTCCCTTTTCGTTATCCTCATTTTAATACAAGATGGGGAAATATACAAGAGTTCCTGATGTATTTATTTGAGTAATTTATAAGTTAGTCTTATAGAACTTATAAACGTAGAAAATAGAAGATTTCTATCCTAAATTAGTAAAAAACAAAAATTCACGAGATTTTAAGAAATTATCTCTTCCATTTTTCGAGGATTCGTGTATCATAATGGATTGAGAGTTAAAAAGTAGAAAACATAGAGATAAAATTGCGTAAATGAAAAGAAGGAGAAAGTTATGCGGAAACGAAATGTAAGAGCAGCGATTGCGGCAGCACTTTGTATGACGGTACTTGCAGCCGGCTGCGGAAAGAAGGCAGATGATCCGGTTTTTACAGGGGATAAGACAGAAGCACCGGTATATCAGGCGAATCTGGATGCAATTAAATCTTCTGCATATGCATCGGCAGACAATCTGGATCTGGAACCTGGAACTTATATTTCTGTAATCGGAAGGGGATCTTCAACACCATATTGGAATCAGGTAAAGGCAGGGGTAGAGCAGGCAGCAACTGACTTGAATACAGCACTTGGCTATTCCGGAAATGATAAGGTGAAAGTACTATACAGTGCACCGGATGAGAATGATAATATCGATCAGCAGGTGAATATTCTGGATGAAGAGCTTGCACGTTATCCGGATGTGATCGCAATTTCCAGTGTAGATGCAAGCGCATGCTCCGTCCAGTTTGATCTTGCGATTGAGAATGGAATTCCGATCGTAGCATTTGATTCAGGAAACAGCTATCAAAATATCCAAAGTACTTGCAAAACGAATAATATAGAAGCGGCAACAACAGGAACAAAGAATTTCTGTGAGAAGATCGGTGACAGTGGGGAGATTCTGTTGCTTGTGCATGATACAGTATCAGATACGGCGAAAGAGCGTGAGGCAGGAATCAAAAATGAACTTGCAGCAAATCATCCGAATGTGACTGTTACAGAGACAATTTATCTGGATCAGCTGGAAATGTTGAAGAAACAGATTGTAGCTGAACAGGTCGGGGTAACACCAGAAGAACTGGCAGCCGCAGAAGCAGGAGAAAAGAAGGAAGAGACAACAGGAACAGGTGATGCTTCCGAGACAATTGCAGATGCAGCATCGAATGTGGCTTCTTCATCAGCAGACGAAAGTGCGAATGAGACAGCACAGGAAGTGGACAATGAATTGTCCGAGAAGATGCAGCAGGTCAACGATGGCGCGGCAAAGATGAGTGATGAAGATGCAATTCAATATTATATGGAAAAACATCCTGATTTAAAGGGATGTATTGCTACGAACGAGACAGTAACCCAGCTTGCAATTAAGACGCTGGATCAGCTTGATGCAGAAAAACATATTACATTAGTGGGGTTTGATGCAGGAAAAGAGCAGGTCAATGCATTGAAAGATGGAAAGGTGGATGGACTTATTGTGCAGAATCCTTTTGGAATGGGATATGCCACAGTAGTTGCAGCGGCACGTACAGTTCTTGAGATTGGAAATGAAGCTGAGGTCAACACAGGATATGTGTGGGTGACAGCAGACAATATGAATGACGATACGATAACACCGTTCCTTTACGAATAAGTTGAAAATAAATCGAACAATTTCATAAAAGAAAAGAGCTTGTCAGGCAAAATAAAAAACATCAGGATTTTATTACTTCTATATTTCTGAATTTCAGAATGAAGTATAAAACCTGATGTTTTCTTTGTTTTATTCACGTTGTCCTTTAAGCTTTGCTTAAAGAAAAAATAAATTCAGTGCCAACCCCTTCTGTACTGATCACATTGATATGTTCATCGTGAGCCTGTATGATTTCTTTTACGATCGAAAGTCCAAGTCCGGTTCCTTTCTTATCCTTTCCACGGGAAAGATCTGATTTGTAGAAACGCTCCCAAATCTTATTGATTTCCTTTCTTGAGATTCCGATTCCATGATCTTTTACGGAAACAAAGATTTTATCATTTTTCGTTGTTACTTCTACTGTAATAGAAGAGTCATTCTCACTGAATTTAATCGCATTATCCAGAAGATTATAAAGAACCTGTTGGATTTTGCGTCGGTCCGCCATTACATTGATCTGCTCAGACAGTAGAAAGAGCTTAATGGATATATGCTTCTGAGTACAGACACCCTCGAAAGACTGGGCAGTATGTTTGATCATCTCCTGAATATCAAAGGAAGTCTTATTGAGCAGGAGTTCTTTTGTATCAAATTCGTTCAAAGTAAGAAGATCCGTTGTCAGGTCAGTCAGTCGTTCCGTTTCGAAGAGAATGATATTTAAGTATTTCTCATGAAGCTCCGGTGGGATTGTTCCGTCTGCCATTGCTTCTACATACCCCCTAATTGAAGTCAGCGGGGAACGGAAATCGTGGGATACATTTGCTACGATCTTTTTCTGATAATCATCAGAATCCTTCAGTTGTGTAGCCATATAATTCAGTGATGCGGATAAATATCCGATCTCATCATGCCTGTTTACCGGAATCTCGTAATCCAGATTGCCCATGGCATATTGCTTCGCAGCTTCTGTGATCAGCAACAATGGACGATGGACGAAGAAATGAAACCCGAGCAGGAAGATGAAGGACAACAGGAAAATAACTCCAAGAGAAATATAAACCGGAACCATCAGCGTGCGGCATCTTTCGTTGATCAGAGAGACAGGGCTGTGAATGATCAGATATCCCTTTGTATAAAATCCCTGTGTGACAGGAGCCATTACAGTAATCATATCTTCCTGAAAATAATTATGATAGGTTCCGATCATGTACTGGTTGCTCCCGATTTCGGCCGGATCAAAATTATTGACTGATTGTGGTGCAGTAGTATCCTTCAGGTTGGCAGAGGTGATCATTGTACCATCTTTTTCAACAAACCACAGAGAAGAATTAAGATACGTCTTCATAGCAGATAACTGAGAATGAACAGCCCAGCTGGAAGATTCGTTTGAAAAATAGGAAGGCAGATAATTATCTGCAATCATGGTTGCTTCTCTGTATAATGTCTGTGAAGTATCTTTTTCCAGACGTTCGGTGATCAGTTCTGTGGTCAATGTTGCCGTTGTGAAAACACACAGAAACCCGAAAATAATATAAAGTACAATAAATTTTAAATGCAGAACTGCTTTCATAATTTCTCCCTAAGTACTCATCGGTCACCAGATGCTGTTTACAGTATCCAGGACCGATGATTTAAATCTATTTTGTCTCAAATTTGTAACCAATTCCCCATACAGTACTGATATTCCAGTGAGGGTGGTCTTTAATTTTTTCGCGCAGACGTTTAATATGAACATCAACGGTACGAGTGTCTCCGATATATTCATAGCCCCAGATACGGTCTAAGAGTTGCTCTCTTGTGAATACCTGATTCGGTGATGCAGCAAGACAGTAAAGGAGTTCTAATTCTTTTGGCGGCATATCAACAGGATGTCCGTCACACACAACAGAGTAGTTTGTAAGATTGATCGTCAATCCGTCAAACTCTGCACATTTTGTTTTTTCAACAGAAGTATCATTCTGTTGTCCAACCTGATATCTTCTCAGGACAGCTCTTACGCGGGCAACCATTTCCTTAGGGTCAAATGGCTTCATGATATAATCATCTGCTCCGAGTTCCAGTCCGAGAACTTTGTCAAATACTTCACTTTTTGCCGAAAGCATGATAATCGGTGTGGCAGCTTTGGAACGAATCTCACGACAAACCTGATACCCGTCAATTCCCGGAAGCATCAGATCAAGAAGGATCAGATTTGGCTGATAGCTGTCAAAAGCTGCAAGCGCATCTTCTCCATCATATACTAATTTTGTATCAAAACATTCTTTTGTGAGATAAAGAGAAATCAGTTCAGCGATATTCTCATCATCATCTACGATTAGGATTTTCTGTTTTCCAAACATTCTTTTTTCCCCCATTAACCATGATAAGGTAGTTGATAACTGTTTAAAATAATTAGCCAAGTTCTACAATTGTTACACCAGCGTCACCTTCACCAAATTCGGCAAGGTGATAGGATTTTACATGTTTCTGACGACGCAGATATTCATGAATTCCCTTTCTGAGTGCTCCGGTTCCCTTTCCGTGAACTACACGGACAGTATTCAGGTGAGCGAGGATTGCGTCATCCAGGTATTTATCCAGCTCAGCAACGGCTTCATCAACAGTACGTCCGAGCAGATTGATCTCAGGCCGGACAGAAAGAGATTTTCCCATTTTAATTTTGCCTTTTGAAGTACGGTTCATTTTCTTCGGTGCATACGGAGAGACTTCCTCGATAATCTCCAGATCAGAGATGTTGACCTGGGAGCTGAGGATTCCCATACGTACAGTAAGATTCCCTTTGGCATCAGGTAGAGAGCTTACGGTTCCTGTCAGGTTCATGCTGAGAACTTTAACGGATTCTCCGAGCTTGAAGTCAGATGCTTTATGCTCTTTCTTTGGTTTCTGTGCTTTCATTGCAGACGCAGATGCTGTATCTTTGATCTTCTTACGCAGCTTCTCACGTTCCTTTTCCATCTCTGCAGCAGAAATGTTTTCCTTGCCGAATTTACGGAAATCTTTGATCGTCTTGTCGGCAACTTCTTTTGCTTCACGCAGAATGGCGTTTGCTTTTTCATTTGCCTCGCGTAAAATGCGGTCGCGCTGATCATCTAATTTCTCCTGGCGCTGTTTCGCCTGGGTTTTCAGGTCTTCCGCTTCTTTCTTCAATCGTGCGATTTCTTCCTGTTCCTTTTCAATCGTCCGTTTGCTTGTCTCAAGATCAGTAAGAAGATCTTCAAAGGAAACGTCCTGTTCACTGAGCCGTTTCTTTGCATCTTCAATAATATAATCCGGCAGACCTAACTTCCCGGAGATTGCAAATGCATTACTTTTACCAGGAATACCGATCAGCAGACGGTAAGTCGGACGAAGACTTTCTACATCGAATTCACAACAGGCATTCTCCACACCCGGAGTGGAAAGTGCATAGACTTTTAACTCGCTGTAGTGTGTGGTAGCCATGGTACGGATTCCTCTCTGGTGAAGATGGGACAGAATAGAAATTGCAAGTGCGGCACCTTCCGTCGGATCTGTACCGGCTCCAAGTTCATCAAAGAGAACCAGCGAACGTTCATCTACTTTCTTAAGGAAAGAGACAATATTGGTCATATGAGAAGAGAATGTACTAAGGCTCTGCTCAATACTCTGCTCATCTCCGATATCTGCATAAATCTGATGGAACACAGCCAGTTCACTGCGGTCTCCGGCAGGAATGTGAAGTCCGGACTGTCCCATCAGACAGAATAAGCCGACCGTTTTCAAAGAAACAGTTTTACCGCCGGTATTTGGTCCGGTTATGATCAGCAGTGTGAAGTCTTCCCCAAGTGTCACGGTGATCGGAACAACTTTTTTCGGATCGAGCAGTGGGTGACGTCCCTCACGGATACGGATGCGTCCCTCTTCATTCAGAAGCGGCCGGCTGGCGCGCATGGATATTGCCAGAGCACCTCGTGCAAAAATGAAGTCAAGATCCGTCAGAGAACGGTAATCCACACGGATTTCCTCGATATATTGTGCGGCTTCTTCACTTAGATTTGCAAGAATCACCTGAATCTCTTCCTGTTCCTTTGCATAAAGTTCTTTTAAGTCATTGTTCAGTTTTACGATTGCCATAGGTTCAATAAAAAGAGTAGAACCTGTTGAAGACTGATCGTGAATGAGTCCCTGTACCTGTCCACGATATTCCGCTTTGACAGGTACACAATAGCGGTCTCCACGCATGGTAATGATTGCATCCTGCAGATAAGTGCGAAGGGAACCGTTGACCAGTGTAGTTAAAGTGGCGTGTACTTTGTCATTGATGTTATTAATGCTTCGACGAATTTGCTTCAGTGTGGAACTGGCATCATCACTGTATTCATCTTCGCCGATAATACAGCGGTCGATTTCATTTGAGAGTGGTGTCAGCGGCTCAAGCAGGTTGAAATATTCATCCAGGCAGTCGCAAGCGTCCTCTTGTGTATCATGTCTTCCGTAGGCCTTTACCCTGGCTGCATTTACAAGCAGGCGGGAAATGCGGAGAAGTTCTGTGCTGCTGAGTGAGCCGCCAATCTCCAGACGTTTCATGGACTCTTCAACCGGTGCAGCGTCACCAAACGAGATACGTCCCTTTTGCACGATTCGTGTATAAGCGGCAGCAGTCTGTTCCTGATAAGTGTTGATCTTATGCAGGTCGGTCATTGGCTTCAAACGACGGCAGAGCTGTCCTCCGCGGAAAGATGTCGCTTCCTTTTCAAGAAGAGCAATGATCTTATCATATTCCAGTTTAAATAATGTTTTTTGATTCATTTATTTTCCTCTGTTAATTCAACTTAATACTAATTTTTTAATCATGTAGCTGTTCACAATACATGTGAATAATAACTATTTCCGAGTCTTATTGTACCTTATTATTTCATTAAATAAAAGGCTTTTATAGATATTGAACAATCTATATGAATCAGTTATACTAAGTAATGGAAATGTCCGTGTCGGTTGATTTTGTAGTTGACACGGAAGTGAACAGTCACAAATGAGGTTCATGTCAATGTCAGAAAAGAAAAGTAATGGTCAGGTTCCGGAAGAGGGTCCTGACGGGAAAAATTTAGAACAGTCAGAGGAAAAGGAATCTTTTGCATTTCTTGAAGAGACGATAAAACCAAAGAAGATCAGCAGACAGCAAGGAATGAAACAGCTCATCCAGATTGCAATATGCGGACTGGTTTTAGGAGGCTCTGCATGCCTGGGATTCTTTGCATTGCGCCCGCTTGCACAGCATTTATTTCCTGAAAAGACACAAGTTGTGACAATCCAGGAGGACAATCAATCAGAGGAAGATTCAGCAGAAGGTGGCGACACGACAGAGCAGAATGACGTGCAGGATCAGCAGGAGATCAGTTATGTACAGATGATGTCCAAAGCATATGAGAAAGCACTGACAGCGAAGAAGAGTGTGGTATCTGTTGCGAAGGGGACAGAACAGGAGAACTGGAATGCAGAAGCGACCGGAATTGATGAGAGCGTATCTGGTGTGATCGTTGCGGATAACGGACCGGAGATACTGATTTTGTCCTATGCTTCGATCTGCGAAGATGCAAAAGAGTGGTGCGTTACATTTTCAGATAAATCAGAATATAAGGCAAGCCTGAAAAAAAAGGATAAAAATAGTGGATTTGCAATATTTGCGGTAGATAAAAAAAGCCTTTCAGATGCCACATGGAGTGCTTCAAGTGTAGCATCACTTGGCAATTCGAATCTGACAGAACAGGGTGATGTTATATTCGCACTGGGAAATATTTTCGGTTATGCCGGAGGAAGCGGTTACGGAATTGTCAGTTCGTCAAACTATAAAGAAATCGGACGCGACGGAGAGTATAGTGTGATTGCGACCGATATGAGCAGTGCATCCGAAGGAACAGGTATTTTATTCAATCTGGATGGAGAAGTGATCGGAATGATTTCTTCTGATATCTGGAAAGAACGTGGAATACGTACTGCGAATGCTTATGCGATCTCAGATCTGAAGTTGGTTATCCAGCTGTTAGCGAACGGTGCAAGTGTACCATATATCGGTGTGTCAGGAACCGCAGTGACAAGTGGAATTCAGAAAGAAGAGGGCATGCCGTCAGGAATCTATGTGATTGACGTGGCAGCAGATTCACCGGCAATGGCAGCGGGCATACAGAGTGGAGATGTGATCTGTTCTGTGAATGGAGAGAAAATTGTAAGCATGAGTGCTTACCGTAAACTGATGCTGACATGGAAAGTAGGAGATCAGATCAAAGTGGAAGGGAAACGCCGAGGATCTGAAGGATATGTAGATATTAAATTTGATGTTACGATTGAAAGTAAAGAATAACAAGTGAAAGAGGCAGAAAATGAGATTTATAGATGGATTATGCGAGGGAGAAACAATCAGGAATGTATATCTTTGTAAAGGAAAACGTTCCGCAGAGACAAGAAATGGAAAGCCGTATGATAATCTGATCCTTCAGGATAAGACAGGAACATTGGATGGAAAAGTATGGGATCCGAACTCCCAGGGAATCGCAGATTATGATGAGAAGGACTTTATCGAAGTTTTTGGAGATGTGATCAATTATAACGGAAATCTTCAGTTGAACATCCGTCAGATCAGAAAGGCGGAAGAGGGAGAATACAATCCGGCAGACTATATGCCGACAACAGATAAGAGTGTAGACGGAATGTACGAGGAACTGACAGCTTATATTCGTCAGATCTCTAACAAATATTTAAGACAGGTGTTGGAATTCTACTATATAAAAGATGAAGCATTTATCAAAAAATTCAAGGCACATTCCGCAGCGAAGACAGTACATCACGGATTTTCCGGAGGATTGCTTGAACATACACTCAGTGTAACTCGTATGTGTGATTATTTTGCAACAAGCTACTCTATTTTGAATAGAGATCTGCTCCTTAGCTCTGCAATTCTCCATGATATCGGAAAAGTGAAAGAACTTTCTGATTTTCCGGACAATGATTATACAGATGAGGGACAGCTGATCGGCCATATCGTGATTGGTGTCGAGATGATCGATGATGCGATTCGTTCTATCCCGGACTTTCCGGTGAAGCTTGCTCATGAACTCAAGCATTGTATCGTGGCACATCACGGTGAACTGGAATACGGTTCTCCAAAGAAACCGGCACTGGCAGAGGCAGTGGCATTGAATATGGCAGATTCAACAGATGCAAAGCTTCAGACATTGACAGAACTGTTCAAAGGAAAAACAGGAACAGAATGGCTTGGATATAATCGTCTGTTTGAGTCTAATTTAAGAAGAGCATCCGAGGATTAAATCTAACAATGAGAACAACAAGTGTCACTGTTTGCAGAATCTATGTGAGCAGTGGCTATTTGTATAATTAAGAGTAAAATAGAAGAGAGAAAAGAATGAACAAGAATGATATTGTAACAGTTGAAATAACAGATATCGGAGTGAGCGGGGAAGGAATTGGCCATGTGGATGGCTACACGCTCTTTATCAAAGACGCAGTGATCGGTGATGTGGTTGAAGCGAAAGTCATGAAGGCAAAGAAGAATTATGGCTATGCCAGATTGATGAAAGTTATCACACCGTCAGAATATCGCGTAGAACCAAAGTGTGCATTTGCCAGAAGATGCGGAGGCTGCCAGATCCAGGAAATGTCTTATGATCGTCAGCTTGTGTTTAAGGACCAGAAGATTCGTGGCAATCTGGAACGAATCGGTGGGTTCACAAAAGACCAGATCGATACAGTGATGCAGCCGGTTGTTGGAATGGAGCCTCCGTTTGGTTATCGTAATAAAGCACAGTTCCCGTTCGGAACGGATAAAGAAGGCAATCCGATCACGGGATTCTATGCCGGAAGAACACATGATATTATTGCAAACACAGATTGCGCTCTTGGCGTAGAGCAGAACAAAGAGATTCTCGAGATTATTTTACAATATATGCGTGAAAACAAGATCAAATCGTATGACGAGAAGACTGGAAAAGGTCTGATCCGGCATGCATTGATCCGCTATGGATTCAAGACAAAAGAAATTATGGTCTGTCTTGTGGTCAACGGAAAGAAACTTCCGAAAGCAGAGCGTCTGATTGAAAAGCTTATTCAGATTGAGGGCATGACAAGTATCACGATCAGCCCGAATACACGAAGAGACAATGTGATCATGGGAGATTCCTATGAAATTCTCTGGGGACAGGGATATATTACAGATTATATCGGAAATGTAAAATATCAGATTTCTCCATTATCATTCTATCAGGTGAATCCGGTACAGACAGAGAAGCTATACGGACTTGCACTTGAGTATGCAGACCTCAAAGGTGATGAAACCGTGTGGGATCTGTACTGCGGAATCGGAACGATTTCCCTCTTCCTTGCTCAGAAGGCAAAACAGGTTTACGGAGTTGAGATTGTGCCGCAGGCAATCGATGATGCCAAAGAAAATGCAAAGATCAATGCGATTGATAATGCAGAATTTTTCGTTGGGAAGGCAGAAGAAGTTCTGCCGGAATATTATGCAGAGTATGAGCGAGAGCATAATGGCGAGACAGCTCATGCAGACGTGATCGTTGTGGATCCACCGAGAAAGGGCTGTGACGAGACACTGCTGGAGACGATCGTGAAGATGCAGCCGGAGAAGGTTGTGTATGTAAGCTGTGACAGTGCGACATTGGCGAGAGATCTGAAGTATCTGTGTGCGAATGGATATGAGATCAAGATGTGTAGAGGTGTGGATCAGTTCCCGCAGAGTGTGCATGTGGAGACGGTTGTTCTCTTGTCCAGAAAAACTCCAGATGATACAATTGAGGTCGACTTGGACTTGGATGAGCTGGATATTACCTCTGCCGAGTCAAAAGCCACCTATCAGGAAATCAAGGATTATGTGCTGAAAGAATTTGGCTTGAAGGTTTCAACCTTATATATTTCCCAGATTAAACGCAAATGTGGTATTGAAGTAGGAGAGCATTACAATATTTCTCAGAAAGAAAATCAGAAAGTGCCACAGTGCCCGAAAGAAAAGGAAGATGCTATCCGAGCTGCTCTTGAACATTTTGCAATGATCTAAAGGTTATTGTTGATTTCAAGGAAGAATAGCATATGAAGTAATTATTCGAAGAAATGGGCGGTACATATACGCTCGGTGCAGACGGGATGTATTATCCAGATTTGGAACTTTCCGAGGAAGAACCACACTATGGAAAATATGGCAGAATGCGTCTGTATTATCTGAAAGAAAATCGCAAAGTTCTGTATTATACACTTTTGCTGGATGGAGAACTGGTCAGGCATTTGAATGAGGTAGATGATACTGCTAATCAGAGAATGGAACTGCTTACCCTGCAAATGAAGGAGCGTCAGGGCATAAACGAAGCATTAAAGGTTCGTGACCAGATGGCATGGGTAGGTACTTACAATAACATCCGTAATGCGGCAGAAGAAGTTGTTTTAAGTGAATTGATCTACAACTAATTTTAAAAGAGTCACAGTAATTTCTCACGATTGGAAATCACTGTGACTTTTTCTGTCCCTCGGTATATTCTATTTGCGATTCATTTCCATTGTTTTTATCTGAACTGATTTCATCGAGGAGCTCTTGTCCGTATTTTTCAATCATTCGAGACAGAAAATCCATGCAACGGTTAAATGCTATATTCTGTTCCATGAGCCCTCCTTCCTGCTATTTTACTACATGAAAGGATATTTATTGTCCACTGTGGCAAATAAAAAAAGTAATGTATACATGATGGGAGATGAGGCAAAAAAATAAATTAAAAATGAATTCGAACATGATGATATAAAGATAATAAAGTAATAATGCACAAAAAAAAATCAATAAATTCGTGAAAAAACACTGTTTTTTTATTTTTGTGGAACAAGCATTGACAAAATAAGATGTATACTTTAATGTATACAACATAAGAAAGAGAAAATGTATAGAAGTATAGGAGGACTTGACTATGATTATGAAATTTTTACAAAAAGTTCCTGCGGGATTGATGCTGGTTCCGTTGCTTATCGGTGCGGTCATACATACATTGTTTCCGCAGGCATTGGAAATCGGTGGATTGACGACTGCTGCATTTTCTAATGCAGGGGCTGCCACATGTATGGGACTACAGTTGTTCTGCCTGGGAACCACATTACAATTGAAGGATATGCCGGCGGTTCTGAAAAGAGGGGGTACATTACTGTTATCTAAATTTTTAATCGGCGCAATCCTTGGAATTGTTGTAGGAAAAGTGTTTGGACAGGCCGGATTCTGGGGCCTTACGGCATTATCGATTGTCGCTGGAGTTACGAACAGTAATGGTTCTTTGTATTTATCACTTGTAAAGACATATGGAGATGAAGCAGATGCTGCGACAGTGGCGCTGCTGGCATTGAATGATGGTCCGTTTTTTACCTTGCTGGCATTGGGAGCTTCTGGAATGGCAAGTATTCCTATGATGTCTCTTGTAGCAGTAATTGTACCGATGATTTTAGGGATGATTATTGGAAATGTAGATAAATCAATGATGAAATTCTTCGCTCCTATGGCAGACATTCTGATACCATTTGTTGGATTGACACTTGGAGCAGGCATTAACTTAAAAGACGTGGTGAAAGGTGGACCACAGGGGATCCTGTTAGGTTTGATCACAGTGTTTGTCGGCGGATTTTTCACATTGTTTTTCGACAGACTTATATGCAAACAGCCGGGATATGCAGCATTTGCAGTTGCGTCTACGGCGGGAAATTCTGTTGCGGTACCAGCGGCGGTTGTGTTGATTGATAAGACGTGGGCTCCATATCAGGCGGTTGCGACAACACAGTTGGCGGCATCTGTCGTAGTCACAGCTATACTGGTACCAATCGTGACAAGTATCTGGGCAAAGAAATATGGATGTCCGCAATTATCTTCGAAATAAAGGGACATAGAAAAAGTGCAGGAAAGCGGTAAAGTCCGAGTCTGCACTTTTTAACATATTTAAATTTATTATATAGTCATAGAATCTGCGTGAAAAGCAGCCTCGAAAGAAGCTTCTTTCGAATGATAGAGATGTTCTTCCATTGCTTTTGAAGCGAGTGCCCAATCTTGCTTCAGGCAGTATTCCACGATTTTCAGGTGCTCCTGTTGGGAAGCTAACAGACGATTCCGGCTTTTTCTTCCAGAATAGATACGAAGTCGTGTATTCTGTTGGGCTATCCGTTCGTAAGTACTGATCAGATAGTCATTGCTGGTTGCATCGATGAACATTTGGTGGAATTGTTTGTCTGTCTCATAATACTCGTTAAGATCGGAAACATTCGCAGTGTCACGTTGAAAGATGCGGAAATAATTCTGGTAGATTTCATCTGAAATTTTATTTCCATAATGCAAGATTGCAAAAGGTTCGATCAGAGTGCGTGCTTCGTGAACCATATTGATCTCACGGATGGTCAATGGAGCGACCATGATGCCTTTTTTGGGAAGGATTGTTACCAACCCTTCCTGTTCCAGGCGGCCAAGGGCGTCTCTGATAGGAGTCCGGCTTGCCTGGACATCTTCTTTGAGCATTTCTTCATTGAGTAGTGCACTCGGAGCGTACTCGCAATTGATAATCTTGTCCTTGATAATATTATAAGCGTGTTGCTTTAATGTTTCTTTTTTCATAATCAGTCTACTTTCTTTTTTATTATTGAGAATATTATTGTATTCGACATTGTATATTATAACTTATTATTGTGTGCCAGTCTATCAAAATATTACAGATACATAAAATAGAATGGAGAAAGCTTGTTGTTATTATTAATAAAAACCTAAAGGGGAATTTGAGCATAATAGACAAAAAAGAGTGAAAGAATAAATATATCTTGACAAAGAATATTGCGAATGCTATGTTGTATACAACAAATAATACAACATAAAATACAACGAATAACGGAGGAAGAGAAAATGAAAACAATTTTAATCGAAGAGCCAGGAAAAGTCGTAATTAAAGAACAGGAAAAGCCAATCCGTAAACCGGGAGAGGTACTTTTGAAAATTTTGTATGGTGGAATTTGCGGAAGTGACCTTGGTACGTACAGAGGAACCTTCGCATATGTATCATATCCAAGAGTTCCGGGACATGAGTTTTCGGGAGAGATTGTAGAAATTGATGAAAATGACAGAGGATTAAAGCCGGGCATGATTGTTACCGTTAATCCATACTTTAATGATGGTACCTGTTATTCCTGCCAGAGAGGACTTCTGAATTGTTGTGAACATAATGAGACAATGGGAGCACAGAGAGATGGCGCATTTTCAGAGTATGTCAGCGTTCCGATCGAGCGTGTATATGATGGAAAAGGTCTGCCGGCAAAAACACTTGCACTGATCGAACCATTCTGTATTAGCTGGCACGGGGTATCAAGAGCAAACGTAAAAGAAGGAGATAAGGTTCTGGTCGTAGGCGCCGGTACAATCGGCGTACTTGCAGCAAATGCAGCAAAAGCAAGAGGTGCCGAGGTTTATATAGCAGATATAGCAAAAGAGAAACTGGATTATGCGGTAAATACATTTCAGTTAAAAGGTTCGATTTTGAATACTTCAAAAGAAAAACTGGAAGAAGAAGTCCGGAGGATTACGAATGGGAATGGATTCGATGTGACAATTGAAGCAGTAGGACTTCCATCTACATTCCAGAACTGTATTGATTGTGCGGCATATGGCGGAAGAGTGGTTCTGATCGGTGTGGGTAAGAAGAATCTGGACTTTAATTTCACGATCATCCAGAAAAAGGAATTGAATATTTTTGGATCAAGAAATGCTTTAAAGAAAGATTTCCTGGAACTGATTGATCTGGTGAAAGCAGGAAAAGTCGATCTGGAGAAGATTGTGACAAATACTTATAAACTGGACGAAGCAGACAAAGCATTTAAAGAATTTTCAGAAAATGCGGGATCTATGTTAAAGGTTGTGATCGATTTTACAAAATAAAAAGGTAAGGGGGGACGAAAGAATGTCCGGAAAGAAAGAATATATAAGAATAAATCCGGCAGATTCCGTTGCAGTGGCTTTGCAGCCACTTGCAAAAGGAACTGATATCATCCTGAATGATGTTCGGCTTACACTTCTGGAAGATATTCCGCAGGGACATAAATTTGCATTACATACGATAGGAGAAGGAGAGGCTGTTATAAAATACGGGAATCCGATCGGTAATGCCAAAGTGAATATTTCGAAAGGAAGCTGGGTTCATGTACATAATATGAAAACGGGACTTGGAGATCTGGTTGACTATAGCTATCGACCAGAAAAAAAGGATATTCAAGAAAGAAAACCGGATGAATTCATGGGATTTCGAAGGGCAGACGGAAGTGTAGGGGTGAGAAATGAGATATGGGTCATCCCGACAGTAGGATGCGTCAATAGTGTTGCAGAAAAAATAGCAGAATTATCCAGACAATATTGTCAGGGAACCGTTGATGCGATAGTTGCATTTCCGCATCCATATGGGTGTTCACAGATGGGAGAAGACCAGGAAAATTCCAGAAAAATTCTGGCCGACCTGATCAATCATCCGAATGCAGGAGGTGTACTGGTCCTGGGACTTGGATGTGAAAACAGTGGCATAGATATTCTGAAACAATATGTCGGTGACTACGATGGAGAACGCATAAAATTCTTAAATGCACAGGATTGTGATAACGAATTGGAAGAAGGTGTCCATGCCGTAAGAGAATTACTGGCGTATGCCGGAACATTTAAGAGAGAGCCGATCTCATGTAGTGAATTGATCATTGGTATGAAGTGCGGAGGCTCGGATGGATTATCAGGCATTACAGCAAATCCTACGGTTGGAGGTTTCTCAGATCTGCTGATATCCAGAGGAGGAACAACGATTCTTACAGAGGTGCCGGAAATGTTTGGAGCGGAGACGCTGCTTATGAACCGTTGTGCAAATGAACAGTTATTTGAACAGACGGTACATCTGATCAATGACTTTAAGAATTATTTTACCTCACATAATCAGACGATATATGAGAATCCGTCGCCGGGAAATAAAAAGGGAGGCATCTCAACGCTGGAAGACAAGTCACTGGGATGTGTGCAGAAATCGGGAACCGCACCGGTAAAAGGTGTCCTTGCTTATGGAGAACGTGTGAAAAATAAAGGATTGAATCTTTTAAGTGCACCGGGAAATGACCTGGTTGCTTCCACTGCGTGTGCTGCATCGGGAGCACATATTGTTCTTTTTACCACAGGGCGTGGAACACCATTTGCGTCTCCGGTACCGACAGTTAAGATATCATCGAATGATCGGTTGTATAACAAAAAAAATAATTGGATTGATTTTAACTGTGGAGAGCTGGTAAAGGAAAAAAGTGTAGAGGAATTATCACAAAGGCTTTATGAATATGTTCTGAAGGTTGCAAGTGGGG